>Ga0307515_10000306_pt1 | contig 121448 bp, 113 predicted proteins | sample 17_EM_MG_FD_194513 | JGI IMG/M metagenome (GOLD analysis project Ga0307515, IMG submission 194513) | Populus trichocarpa ectomycorrhiza microbial communities from riparian zone in the Pacific Northwest, United States - 17_EM | ecosystem: Host-associated > Plants > Roots > Unclassified...
CCGAACCCGAACGCCGGCAAGCTGTGGCTCAACTTCATCATGAGCGAGGCGGGCCAGTCGCTGTTCGCGCAGGGCTTCGTGCGTCCGGCCGTGCCGGGCACGCCGCTCTCTGCCGATGTCGCGGCCAAGATGCCGGCCGCGCCGCAGATCCGCCCGCTCGACGTGGTGAAAGCCTCGGAGCGCAAGGCCGACGTGGACCGCCTCTGGGCGCAGGCCGCGCTGGGGAAGTAAGCCCGTATGCGACGCTTTGGCGCCTGGCCCGCATGGGCCTTCTTGGCGCTGTTCTTCGCGGTGCCGCTGGCGGCCTTGCTGCCCGAGGCCTTTGGCGACGGCGGCAGCGCCTTCGGGCGGCTGTTCGGCAATCCGCTGTTCCTCGGCGCGCTGCGCAACACGCTGGGCCTGGGCCTCGCGGCGGGCGCGATCTCGGCGCTGGTGGGCACCTGCATCGCCATCGAACTCGCGCGCCAGCCCGAAGGCCGGCGCCAGTGGATGATGACCTTGCTGGGCCTGCCGCTGGCCTTCTCGGGGCTGGTGATCGCCTACGGCTTCATCCTGGCCTTCGGGCGCGCGGGCTTCGTGACGCAACTGCTCGCGGGGCTGGGTGCCGACCCCTCGGTGATCGGCAGCTGGATATACAGCGTCTCGGGCCTGGGGTTCGCCTATGCCTACTACCTGATTCCGCGCGTGGCGCTCTCGCTGTACCCGGTGTTCGCCAACCTCGACCTGCGCCCGGCGCAGGCGGCGCGCACGCTGGGCGCGTCGAGGGCGCGCGCGTTCTGGGACACAGTGGTGCCCGAGGTGATGCCCTCGGTGCTGTCGAACGCCTGCATGGTGGCCGCGATCGCAATGGGCACCTATGGCACGGCGCTGGCACTGGTGGGCACGCAGCTCAACATCCTGCCGCTGATGCTGCTCGCGCAGGTGGGCGACGGCGGTTCCGATTTCGCAGTGGCAGCGGCCTTGTCGCTGGTGCTGATGGTGGTGTGTGTGATCGTGATGGGAGTGGGCGATGTCGTTACGCGAAGGCGCGAGCGCGGTGCTGTCGGCACCGGTCACTGAGGCGCTGACGCGCCTTGCGCAGAAGCAATCGGGCCCGACGCGGCATCGCCAGCCGGTGGCCATCCTCGGGCCGGGCGACGGCGGGCCGGTCGAATGCGAGGCCGCTTACGCGCTGGCGCATGCGCTGGCCGGCGCGGGCATGGCCGTGGTCTGCGGCGGACGCGGCGGCGTGATGGCCGCGGCCTCGCGCGGCGCCACCGAGGCCGGCGGCATCGCCGTGGGCATCCTGCCCGAGGACGACGACCGCAACGCCAACGAATGGCTCAGCGTGGCCATTCCCACCGGCATGGGCGAGATGCGCAACGCGATCGTCGCGCGCAGCGGCGTCTGCCTGATCGCCATCGGCGGCAACATGGGCACGCTCTCGGAAATGGCACTCGGGCTCAAGTGGGGCAAGCCGGTGTTCGTGATGCATGGGGATGTGGAACTACCGGGGGCGGTGCAGGCCGTCGACGTGGACGACATGCTGGCGAAGGTGCTGGGCACGCTGCTCGGTTGAGTCGCAGTCGGGACTCAGGGTCAGAAGTAGCGCGTGACCCAGTTGGGCCGCTCCCGCTTCTTGCGGTAGTACCAGGCACAGGGCCAGACCATGAGGGCCAGCAGCAGCAGCCAGATCAGAGAGGTTGGCCCCAATCCCCACTTCGTGTGCACGGCGGCCGCGGCCAGGCCCAGCACGTAGAAATGGACGACGTAGAAGAAGAACGGCACCCGCCCGAAAACCACGAACGGGCGCAGCCAGACCGGCATGCCGCTGCGCGTGACCCGCCACAGCACCGCCAGGCCCGCGAAGATCGCGGCGAAGGACCAGGCGAGAAAGGGTAGGTCCGGCGGGTACTTGGCGAAAGTCCAGAACGCCAGGCTGGCGACGCTCGTGTACGCATAGGCATTGCCATAACCACCCGCCAGGCGGATCGCGAGGAACAGTGCCAGGCAGACGCCGGCCAGCCCCAGCCAGAACCGCGCCGGTTGCCGGCGTTGCAGGGCGTCGCGGCCCACGACGAAGCCCACGACGGCGATTGCGGCCCAGGGGATCACCGGGTAGAGCGAACGAAACACGCCGCTTCGAACCGGCTCGTACAGCACCGCCCGCAAGGGCAGCGGCAGCGCCGACACGTCGAGCAGCGGATGCAGCGCCAGCACCGCGATCGCCGCCGCCAGAAGCAGCTTGCCCGGCGCGTCGCGCACGAGCGCGAGGATGATGATGGCCGCGCCGATCGAACTGAGCACCACGAACGAATAGAAGCCCATGGCGGCGCGCGGCAGGCCCATGACGAGCGCGTCCACCGCGATCAGCACCAGGCCGCGCAGGATCAGCCGCCGCGTCACCTCGGCATGCGGCAGGCCGCGCTGCTCGCGCGAAGCGCTGGTGAGCGCCACCATGAACCCGGCCATGAAGAAGAAGGCGGGCGCGACCGGCACGCCCGTGAAGCGGGTCAGGAACTGAAGCAGGTCGCTGGAGACGGGTGCCGCCGCGGCAGCCAGCTCTTCGCCGGCCCGGCCGGCGTTGAACATCAGCGAGGCGTGGTCCAGCGCCATATGCGCGATCAGGAGGCCGCGAAAGGCGTCCACGTAGCCTTGCCGCGCGATCGGCGCGTCGATGTCGCGGGCCTGGGCGAGGATGTCGGCGGAGGGGGAATGCATGGGGCGTCTCGGGGGGCATGGCCAGTGTCGGTCAGTCGCCCAGCGCACGTCTTGGAGATTGGCGACATGCGCGCGGTGGCGCTTGCCGCTACTTGACCCGCTGCTTGCCCAGCTTGCGCGCCAGCGTCCGCCGGTGCATCCCCAGCCGGCGCGCCGTCTCCGAGATGTTGAAGCCGGTCTCCGCCAGCATCTCGTGGATCCGCTCCCATTCGAGCGTCTTGATCGAGGTCGAGCGCTCGGTCAGTTCGACCTCGGCATCGCCCTCGGCGCGGCCGAAGGCGGCTTCGATGTCGTCGGTGTTGGAGGGCTTGGCCAGGTAGTGGCACGCGCCGAGCTTGATGGCCTCGACAGCGGTCGCGATGCTCGCGTAGCCGGTGAGCACGACGATCAGCATGTCGGCGTCGTGCGCGTACAGCGTCTGCACGCAGGCCAGGCCGGAGGCGCTGCCGGCGAGCTTGAGATCGACCACCGCGTAGCCCGGCGAATGGGTCTTCAACAGCTCTGAAACCTGCTCGCCGTTCGTGGCCTGCAGCACGGTGTAGCCGCGGCGCTCGAAGGAGCGGCAGAGCGTGCGCGCAAAGGCAGCATCGTCCTCGACGATCAGCAGCAGTCGTTCCTCAGTTTCCATCGCTTCCGGCCTCCTCGATCTGGATCGCCGCCAGCGGCAGGCGCAGCGTCACGGCGGCACCGCCTTCCGGGCGATTCTGCGCCGTCACGCTGCCGCCCAGCGTGCGCGCCACATTGATGACGAGGAACAGGCCCAGCCCGCCGCCGGGACGTCCCTTGCTCGACTGGTAGGGCTTGCCGAGCTGCGCCAGCATCTCGGGCGCGAAGCCGGGGCCGGCGTCGGACACGGTGAGGACCAGCTCTTCGCCGTCGCGCGCCGCATCGAGGCCGACCCGGCACGGCGAGGCTTCGAGCGCGTTGTCGAGCACGTTGTAGATGGTCTGCTTGAGCGCCGAATCCGAGACGATGGGCAGGTCGTCGCCGAAGGCGTTGGCATAGGCCAGCGCGCCGCCCGAGCGCGTGGCGCGCCACTCGGCGACCAGGTCGTCGAGAAAGGCGACGATGGTGGTCTGGACCGGCGATTCGCCGCGCGCCTCGCCGGCCGACAGCAGGATGCCGGTCACGATGGTCTTGCAGCGCGCCACCTGGGCCTGCATTTCCTCGATCTCCTGCCGTAGCTCGGGCTCGGCGGCAAATGGCTGCATGCGCTGCCAGTCGCCGAGGATCACCGACAGCGTCGCGAGCGGCGTACCGAGCTCGTGCGCAGCGCCCGAGGCCAGCAGGCCCATGCGCACGATGTGTTCTTCTTCGGCAGCGCGCTGCCGCAGATCTGCCAGGCGCGCGTCGCGCGTTCGCAGGTTGCGGCTGATGCGCGTGATGAAGATCGCGAGCAACGCGGCGTTGAGCGCAAAGCAGATCAGCAAGCCCAGGATGTACGGGCTGGCGAGCCCGTGCGCGTTCTCCAGGGGGATCGCGAGCGGCTGGTGGATGAATGTCAGGCCGGCGAAGCAGGCCGCGGTGACGGCGACGATGGTCCGCGTGTAGACGGGGCGCAGCAGCACGGCGCCGAGGCTCACCTGCAGCAGGTACAGGAAGATGAACGGATTGGTGACGCCGCCGCTGAGATAGAGCTGGACGGTCAGCGTGCCGACATCGACCAGCAGCGCGATGAAGAGCTCATGGTCGGTGACCTCGGGCCGGCGCCGCCAGCGCACCAGGCTGGCGAGGTTGAAGGCCACGAGAAAGATCAGCGCGGCGCCCATGAGATCGAGCGGCAGGCGGATCGCGAAGCCGAAATGCACGACGGCGATGGTCGCGATCTGGCCGACGACCGCGATCCAGCGCAGCTGGATCAGCTGCTGCATGTTCTTCAGGCCCGCCGAGTCGCGTGCTTCAGCGTTCTGCTGCATTCCTGGCTTCTGTTGCCGCCCGGCGTTCCGTGCGCACGACCAGCCAGGCCGCGCCAGCGACCATGAAGGCCAGCGCGTACCAGGTGATGGCGTAGACCAGATGGTTGTTGGGGAACGCGATCACCGTCAGGCCGCCGGCCGGCCAGCGAGGCTGCGCATCGGCCATGGGCCGCGACGCCGGCGCGTCCTCGTCCACGAAGAAGGGCGCCACGTCCACGATGCCGCGCGCCGCGGCGATGGCTTGCACGTCGCGCGAGAACCAGCGCTCGCCTGCGGGATCGTTGCGGCGCAGGAAGCCGCCGCCCGGCTCCGTCATGCGCAACAGCCCCGTGACCTCGACTTGGGCAGGCGCTTCGCTGCCCGCGCGCGTTGCGCGTTGCCGTCGCTCGGTCGGAACGAAGCCGCGGTTGACCAGCACCACCGAACCCTGGGCCGTGCGCAGCGGCGTCAGCACCCAATACCCCGCACCCAGCACGGTCGAGGCCTGGACCAGCGTTTCACGATCGTGGAGAAAGGTGCCGCCCAGCCGCACGTGCCGGTACTCGTCGTCCGCCGCATTCACGCGCGCCCATTGCGCAGGCCCCGGTGCGTCCGCCGGCGGCGCATGCACGCGGCGTTCGACCCGATCGATCAACTGGAGCTTCCAGCTCCGCCGCTCGACCTGCCACGTTCCCAACGCCAGAAAGAGCGCGAAGAGGAGGGCGCCGGCCACCGCGAGCATCGCCCGTGCCGCCACGGAGCGCGTTGCGTTCAAGGTGCGTTGCGCATCTCGTGCATCGAGGCCGGCATCATGTTGTGGTTGAGGTGGTACATCACCCACAGCGAGCCGCTCAAGGCGATCACCACGAGCACGATGGTGAAGATCAGCGCCAGCATGTTCCATCCGCCCTGCGACTTGGCGTTCAGGTGCAGGAAATAGATCATGTGGACCACGATCTGCACCGCCGCGAAACCCAGGATGACGAAGGCGGTGAGGCCGGGCCTCTCGAACACCTTGCCCATCACGAGCCAGAAGGGGATCGCGGTCAGGATGACCGACAGGATGAAGCCCGTCAGGTAGCCCTTGAGGCTGATGTGCAGGTCGCCTTCGGCGTGCGCATCGTGGTCGTGGTCGTCGTGCGCCTGGCTCATGGCAGGGTTCCCATCAGGTAGACGAAGGTGAAGACGCCGATCCACACGACGTCCAGGAAGTGCCAGAACATCGACAGGCACATCAGCCTGCGCCGGTTCTCGGGGATCAGGCCGTGCTTGCCGACCTGAATCATCAGCGTGACGAGCCAGATGATGCCGAAAGTCACGTGCAGGCCGTGCGTGCCCACCAGCGTGAAGAAGGCCGACAGGAAGGCGCTGCGCTGCGGGCCGGCGCCTTCATGGATCAGGTGCGCAAACTCGTAGAGCTCGATACCGATGAAGCCCGCGCCCAGCAGGCCGGTGACGGCCAGCCAGGCCAGCGTGGCGCCGGTGCGCTTCTTCAGCATCTCCAGCATCGCGAAGCCGTAGGTGATCGACGAGAGCAGCAGCAGCGAGGTATTGAGCGCCACCAGCGGCAGCTCGAACAGGTCGGCGCCCGAAGGGCCCGCCGCATAGCTGCGGCCCAGCACGCCGTACATCGCGAACAGGCAGGCGAAGACCAGGCAGTCGCTCATCAGGTAGAGCCAGAACCCGAGCAGCGTGCCGTTCTCGGGGTGGTGCTCTTCGGTCTCGTAGAAACGCAGGCTCTGGTCGGCGGCGGTCGTGTCGCTCACGGCGCCGTGCGAGGGGATGGTGAGCTCAGACATGGCCGGCCAGGAGTCGTGTGCGGGCGCCTTCCGTGCGGACGACCTCGTCCGCCGGGATGTGGTAGTCGCGCTTGTAGTTGAAGGTGTGGACGATGGTCGCGAGGATCAGCGCGGCGAAGGACGCGCCGGCCACCAGCCACATGTGCCAGATGAGCGCGAAGGCCATCACGGCGCTGAGCATCGCGAGCACGAAGCCGGCCGCGGTGTTCTTGGGCATGTGAATCGCCTTGTACCCTTCGAGCGGGCGTACGTACCCGCGCTTCTTCATGTCGGCCCAGGCGTCGTTGTCGTGGATGCGCGGCGTGAAGGCGAAGTTGTACGCTGGCGGTGGCGAGGACGTGGACCATTCCAGCGTGCGGCCGTTCCACGGGTCGCCCGTCATGTCGCGCAGCGATTCGCGCCTGCGGAAGCTCACGAACAGCTGGATGAGGAAGGAGAGGATCCCCAGCGCGATCAGGAAGGCACCGAACGCCGCGACCTGGAACCAGATCTGCAGCGACGCGTCCTCGAAGTGGCTGACCCGGCGCGTGACGCCCATCAGCCCGAGCACGTACAGCGGCATGAAGGCGAAGTAGAAGCCGACCAGCCAGAACCAGAACGAGCACTTGCCCCAGAACGGGTCGAGCTTGAAGCCGAAGGCCTTGGGGAACCAGTAGGTGATGCCGGCGAAGAGGCCGAACACCACGCCGCCGATGATCACGTTGTGGAAGTGCGCAATGAGGAACAGGCTGTTGTGCAGCACGAAGTCGGCCGGCGGCACCGCGAGCAGGACACCGGTCATGCCGCCGATCACGAAGGTGACCATGAAGCCCATCGTCCACAGCATCGGCACCTCGAAGCGGATGCGCCCGCGGTACATCGTGAACAGCCAGTTGAAGATCTTCGCGCCCGTCGGGATCGAGATGATCATCGTCGTGATTCCGAAGAAGGAGTTGACGCTGGCGCCCGACCCCATGGTGAAGAAGTGGTGCAGCCACACGAGGTACGAGAGGATGGTGATCACCACCGTCGCGTAGACCATCGACGCATAGCCGAACAGGCGCTTGCCGCTGAAGGTCGACACCACCTCCGAGAACACGCCGAACACCGGCAGGATCAGGATGTACACCTCCGGATGGCCCCAGATCCAGATGAGGTTGACGTACATCATCGGATTGCCGCCGAGCTCGTTGGTGAAGAAGTTCGTGCCGACGTAGCGGTCCATCGACAGCAGTGCGAGCACGGCGGTGAGCACCGGGAAGGCGGCCACGATCAGCACGTTGGTGCACAGCGCCGTCCAGGTGAAGATCGGCATCTTCATCAGGCCCATGCCGGGCGCGCGCATCTTCACGATGGTCGCGATCAGGTTCACGCCTGACAGCAGTGTTCCTACCCCGGCCACCTGCAAGGACCATATGTAGTAGTCGACCCCGACGTCTGGACTGTACGCAATGCCCGACAGCGGCGGATAGGCGAGCCAGCCTGTCTTGGCGAACTCGCCGACGAACAGCGACATCATCACCAGCACCGCGCCGCTGGCGGTCATCCAGAAGCTGAAGTTGTTGAGGAAGGGGAAGGCCACGTCGCGCGCGCCGATCTGCAGCGGCACCACGTAGTTCATGAGTCCGGTGACCAGCGGCATGGCGACGAAGAAGATCATGATCACGCCGTGCGCCGTGAAGATCTGGTCGTAGTGGTGCGGCGGCAGGTAGCCGGTCGCGTCGCCGAAGGCGACGGCCTGCTGCAGCCGCATCATGATCGCGTCGGAGAAGCCACGCAGGAGCATCACCAGGCCGAGCACGATGTACATGATGCCGATCTTCTTGTGGTCGATGCTGGTGACCCAGTCGCGCCAGAAGGCGCCCCAGACGCGGAAATAGGTCATCGCGCCCAGCAGCGCGAGCCCACCCAGCGCCACGGCGATGAATGTCGCCAGCAGGATCGGCTCGTGGTAGGGGATCGCCTCCCAGGTGAGGCGTCCGAAGACGAGCTTGGTCAGGTCGGGATGGTCGGGCATCGTGAGGAGCGGTTTACTGGATCGTCCGGACGGGCAGCGGCGCGCCGGTCGGGTTGTCTGCGGTGCAGATCTCGGCGGCGACGGTGCGCATCGGCGACCCCAGTTCGCCGCGCGGCACGGTCGTCATCGCCAGCGGCGAGAGGCCCGCACGGCCCGCGCCGCCGGTGGCGTCGATGGCCATCATGTGCTTCATGCACATCTTGCCGGGCTCGACGCAGCGGTTGACGATGGCGTCGTACAGGCCCGGCGCCACGCTGGCGTAGCGGCGCACCGGCTCGCGTTCGCTCGGTCGTTCGAGCTGCATGTAGCCGTCGCGGCTGAGCGTCTGGCCTTCGGTTTTGTTCGTCTGCACCCAGCGATCGAAGTCGGCGCGGCTCATGCCGTGGAACTTGAAGCGCATGCCGGAGAATCCGGCGCCGCTGTAGTTGGCCGAGAAGCCTTCGTAGGTGCCAGCCTTGTTCATGACCGCGTGCAGCTTGGTCTCCATGCCGGGCATCGCGTAGATCTGGCCGGCCAGCGCCGGGATGTAGAAGGAGTTCATGACCGACGAGGCCGTGATCCTGAACTGGATCTGCTGGTCTACCGGCGCCGCCACCTCGTTCACGGTGGCGATGCCTTGCTCCGGATACAGGAACAGCCATTTCCAGTCGAGCGCCACCACCTCGACCACCAGCGGTTTTGCGCCGTCGGGCACAGGGCGCCGAGAGTCGATGCGATCGAGCGGCCGGTAGGGGTCGAGCGTGTGCGTGCTGATCCAGGTCAGCGCACCGAGCGCGATGATGATCAGCAGCGGTGCGGCCCAGATCACCAGTTCGAGCTGTGTGGAATGGTCCCAGTCCGGCTTGTAGGTGGCCTCGGTGTTGGACTCCCTGTACTTCCAGGCAAAAAAGAAAGTCAGGGCGATGACCGGCACGATGATCAGCAGCATCAGCATCGTGGACACCACGACCAGCCGGCCCTGCTGGGCGGCCACGTCGCCGGAGGGATTCAGCACCACCATGTTGCAGCCCGCCAACAGGGCGGCGAGGGCGAGGAGGGCCGGTCCGCGAAGGGTCTTGAGGAATGGCATGCCAGGTGCGAGAAGAAAACGTACGCCGGGGGGAAACGCGGATTGCGTATGAGCGCAAAATGTACGTCGATCGACGCTGTTTGGCGATTGGACGTTTTGTCCTATGGCGTAAAACCGCATCTGATGCGACCCTGAGCGACCTTGCAAGCCCCCTGAACCCGAAGCACGCACGATGTCCAGCATCAGCCACGCCCCCTCCGACCCCTCTTCCGAAAGCCTGGAGAGGGACGCCCGGGTCATTACCGCCGACCATTCGAAGGTCGCGCCGGGCGAAATCGCCGTCGGGGTGGTTATCGGCCGCGCCTCCGAGTACTTCGATTTCTTCGTCTACGGCATCGCGTCGGTGCTGGTGTTCCCGGCGCTTTTCTTCCCGTTCGAGGACCTGCTGCAAGGAACACTGTACGCCTTCGTCATCTTTTCCTTCGCCTTTATCGCGCGGCCGATCGGCACCGTGATCTCGATGTCGGTCCAGCGGCGCTGGGGGCGCGGCACCAAGCTGACCATGGCCCTGTTCCTGCTGGGCACGTCCACCGTCGGCATTGCCTTCCTGCCCGGCTACGAGACTGCGGGCTTCGCGGCCATCGTGCTGCTGTCGATCTTGCGCATCGGCCAGGGGCTTGCGCTGGGTGGCTCCTGGGATGGTCTGCCCTCGTTGCTTGCCCTCAATGCGCCCCCGAACCGCCGCGGCTGGTATTCGATGCTGGGCCAGCTCGGCGCGCCGGTCGGCTTCATCATCGCCAGCGGGTTGTTCGCGTTCCTGTATGCCAGCCTGTCGCCGGCCGACTTCCTCTCATGGGGCTGGCGCTACGCCTTTTTCGTGGCTTTCGCGATCAATGTGGTGGCGCTGTTCGCGCGCCTTCGGCTGGTGGTCACGCATGAGTACGAGGTGCTGCTCGACGAGCAGGAGCTCGAGCCCACCGATGTGATGGAGCTAGTCCGCTCGCAGGGCTCCAACCTGCTGATCGGCGCCTTCGCCGCGCTGGCGAGCTATGCGCTGTTCCATCTGATCACGGTGTTCCCGCTGTCGTGGATCCGGCTGTATTCGGAGCAGTCCATCACCGAATTCCTCGGCATCCAGATCGTCGGCGCGGTGCTGGCGGCCGGCGGCATCGTCGCCTCCGGATGGATCGCCGACCGCGTGGGCCGGCGCCAGACGCTGGGCGCGCTCGCGATCCTGATCGCGGTCTTCAGCGGTTTCGCACCGATCCTGCTCGACGGCGGCACGCTCGGCCAAGACATCTTCATCCTGGTCGGCTTCGTGCTGCTGGGCCTGTCGTACGGCCAGGCCTCGGGCACCGTGACCTCCAATTTCAGCGCCAAGTACCGCTACACCGGCGCTGCACTCACCTCGGACCTGGCCTGGCTCATCGGCGCCGCGTTCGCGCCGCTGGTGGCACTGGGCCTGTCGGCGCATTTCGGGCTCGCGTATGTGAGCGTCTATCTGCTGTCCGGCGCGGCGTGCACGCTGGCGGCGCTGGGCATCAACCGTGCGCTCGAGGGCCGCGACCCGCAGTGACACCCGCGCAGCCATCGCTCGACGGCGTGGCAGCCCGGCCACCGTCGACCGACCGGCTGTTCTTTGCGTTGCGGCCTGACGCGGCCGCCATCGCGCGCATCGAGAAGCTGGTGCGCGACCTGCAGGGCGATTTCGGGTTGAAGGGCAAGCCGCTGGGCGCGGAGCGCTTCCATGTGACGCTTCTCCTTGTGGGCAACTTTCCGTACTTTCCGCAGGAAGTCGCGGATGCGTCAGTCGGGGCGGCCCAAGCCGTCGCTGCCATGCCGCCCTTCAAGCTCGGCTTCGACCGCGTCGGCAGCTTCTCGCGCAAGGCGCGCAACATGCCGCTGGTGCTGCTGGGCGAGGACGGCCTGGCGACCGTGAGGACGCTGCACCAGGCCCTGGTCGACCTGATGACGGGCCATGGCGGCGGGCACTACACGCCGCACCTGACGCTGCTCTACGACGACCGCCACGTCGCCGCGCGCCCGATCGAGCCCATCACCTGGACCGCACGCGAGTTCGTCCTCGTGCGCAGCCTGATCGGCCAGAGCCGTCACGAGGTGCTGGCACGCCTGCCCTTGCGCAGCTGAAGGCAGCGTTCAGCCGCCGCGCTGCATCCGGTCCGCCACCCAGTCCACGAACACACGCACGCGCGGCGACAGCTGCCGGTGGTGCGGGTACATCACCGACGCCGGCATCGGCGGAGGCAGGAACTCGCCCAGCACTTCGCGCAGCGTGCCGGCGGCCAACTGCCGCGCCACGTGATAGCGCGGCAATTGCACGAACCCGAGATCGGCCTCGCAGCAGGCGACATAGGCGTCGGCGTGGCTGACCGTCGCCGGTCCGTGCAGCTGCAGGGTGCGGTGCTCGCCGTCGACCATGAATTCGAAGGGCAGGACCTTGCCGCCGGCGCTCGCGTAGTTGACCGCGCGGTGGGCGCGGAACTCCTCCGGCGTGCGGGGTTCGCCGAATTGTTCGAGGTACGCGGCGCTGGCGCAGGTGACTTGCTCCAGCAGTGCGACGCGCCGGCCCACCATGCTCGACTCGCGCGGCTCGCCCGCGCGCAGCACGCAGTCGATGCCCTCGCGCACCAGGTCCACCAGCCGGTCACCGAGGCCGATCTCGAGTTCGATACCGGGGTAGCGGGCGAAGAACTCGCCGATGTGCGGCAGCAGGAAATGCGTGGCGAGCGTGCCCTGCAGGTCCACGCGCAGCTTGCCCCTGGGCTTGGCCGCCGAACTGCTGAAGACCGACTCCGACTCCTCGAAATCCGATAGCAGCTGCCGGCAGCGCTGGTAGTAGGCCTCGCCATCCAGCGTGGCGCTCACATGCCGCGTGGTGCGATGCAGGAGGCGCGCGCCGAGGCGCCTTTCCAACTGCTGGATGGTGTGCGTCACGGTTGCGCGTGGCAGCTGCAGGTCGTCGGCGGCGCGCGTGAAGCTCTGCAGATCGACGATGCGGACGAAGACGCGCATGGCATCGAGACGGTCCATCCTTCGGGCTCCTGATTGTTGTCAATTATTGGACAGTGATGGCGAATTTACGCCATTTATCTGCGAAACATTAAACAGAACAATACACCCACTGACCCGCGAACAAGAAGCAAGCGGGCCAGCCTTCCACCACCCCAAGGAGCTCAGTCATGAACACATCCCAAGTCGCCATCGTCACCGGTGCATCCCGCGGCATCGGTGCCGCCATCGCCCACCGCCTCGCCGCCGACGGCTATGCCGTCGTCGTCAACTACGCCGGCAACGCACAGGAAGCCGCCAAGGTCGTCGACGGCATCGCCGCCGCCGGCGGCCGGGCCATCGCCGTGCAGGCCGACGTCGCCGACCCGGCCGCGGCGCGCCGCCTCTTCGACGAAGCGGTGCAGGCCTACGGCCGCGTCGACGTGCTGGTCAACAACGCGGGCATCATGCCGCCCGCGCTGCCGCATCTCGCCGACACCGACGACCAGACCTTCGACCGGCTGTTCTCGGTCAACGTCAAGGGCAGCTTCAACACGATGCGCGAGGCCGCGGCCCGCCTGCAGACCGGCGGCCGCATCCTCAACTTCTCGACCAGCGTGATCGGCCTCGGCCTGCCGGGCTACGCGGTATACGCGGCCACCAAGGGCGCGATCGAGGTCATGACGAACATCCTGGCCAAGGAACTGCGCGGCAAGGGCATCACGGTCAACGCCGTCGCTCCGGGCCCCACGGCCACCGCTCTGTTCCTCGACGGCAAGTCGCCCGAGACCATCGAGCGCATGGCCAAGGCCGCCCCGCTGGAACGCCTCGGCACACCGGATGACATCGCCAACACGGTGGCCCTGCTCGTCGGCCCGCAGGCCGGCTGGGTCAACGGCCAGACGCTGCGCGCCAACGGCGGCCTCGTCTGAACAACGCAATCACCGAACAAGAACACATCATGAAATCCGTCATCCTCGTGACCGGCGCCTCCACCGGCATCGGCCAACTCACGGCCCGCGCGCTCGCGGCCCAGGGCCACGTCGTCTACGCCAGCATGCGCGACATCGCCGGACGCAACGCGCCGCGCGTGCGCGAACTGCGCGACTGGGGCTTCGCGCAAGGCCACGACATCCGCGCGGTCGAGCTCGACGTGCTGTCGCAGGCCTCCGCCGACGCGGCCGTGAAGACCATCGTCGCCGAGCAGGGCCGGCTCGACGTCGTGATCCACAACGCGGGCCATCTCGTGGTCGGGCCGACCGAGGCCTTCACGCCGGAGGAGATGGTCAAGGTGTTCGACACCAACGTGCTCGGCACGCAGCGCGTCAACAAGGCCGTGCTGCCCGTGATGCGCGGCCGGCAGGCGGGCCTCGTGCTGTGGGTCAGCAGCACCACCGTGCGCGGCGGCTTCCCGCCTTTCATGGGGCCCTATGCCGCGGCCAAGGCGGCGATGGATTCGCTGGCCGTCACGATGTCGTACGAACTCGCACGCTTCGGCATCGAGACCTCGATCGTGGTGCCGGGCGCCTTCACCAGCGGCACCGCGCATTTTCCGAATGCGGGCAAGCCGGCGGATGCGGCGACCGTCGCTGCCTATTCGCGCTACGACGGGCTCATGGACCAGGTGGGTGCGCGGCTCAGCGCGCTGATGCCGTCGCATGCCGATCCGCAGGCGGTGGCCGACGAGGTCGCACGCATCGTCGCGCTGCCGGCCGGCGAGCGGCCCTTCCGCTCGGTGATCGATTTCATCGACGACGGCGCGGGCGCGGTGACCGAGGTGGCCGAACGGGTGCGCGAGGAATTCGCCCTGCGCATCGGGATCGCCGACCTGCTCAAGCCCGCGATCCCGGCCTGAACTATTCCTCCGGAACGTACTTGTCGCCCGCGGCCTTGTACTTTTCGATGGCCTTGCTCAGGTCATCGAGTTTCACGGGCTAGGCCGGGCGAGGTTCCGGCTGATCAACGGTCTAGCAGCCTCGCAATCTCCTCCACCTCGCGCTGCAACATCGGCACCACCTCCTGTTGGCGCTCCGGCGTCATGCGGCTCGTGATGGCCGCGATGGTCAACGCCGCCACCGGCATGCCGAAGCGGTTCAGCACGGGCAGGCCGACGGCGGTCACGCCCGGCACGGCTTTTTCGCCGATGGAGGCGAAGCCGCATGCGCGTGCGGCAGACACCGAATCCCGCAGGCCCTTTTCGTCCAGGTTGCCGTAGGCGGTCAGCCGTGGTGCCACCGCGGCGAAAACTTCTTCCTGCTCCCTTTCCGCCAGCGCGGCCAGGATGGCCAGCCCGCCGGCATTCACTCCGAGCGGCTGCCGGCTGCCGACCGGGACCACCGGTGTCTGGATCTGGAAATGACCCTGCGTGCGGCTGACGCAGAAGGCATCGTGGCCCCGCCGGATAAAGAGGAAAGAGGTGTCGCCGGTCTGGTCCGCCAGGCGCTGCAGCGATGGTGCACACAGATCGTGCAGGCTGAATTGCGGCGCGGCCGCGAGCCCCAGTTCGAAGACCAGCGCACCAAGTTGGTAGCGGCGCGTCGCCGGATCGCGCGCGACCATTTCTTCCGCTTCCAGTGCCTTGAGCACGCGATGCGCCGTCGGGCGCTCCAGTCCACACAGATCCGCGATTTCGGTGAATCGCAGCCCGCGATCGCGGTGCTCCGCCAGCAGTCTCAATAGCGCCACCACGCGGCGAATGCCTTGCGTACCGCCGGCGCCGAGGTCGTTGCGACTGGTTGGAGTGCTTTTTATATCCATATATTGGAATTATCGAGGCACCCCGAGAACCGCGCAATCGATTGCTCTCACTCTGGCATCGATGTTGCATTCGCCTTGGGTGTCAGCATTCAGAAATTCCACTAATTGGATATTTTTTCATGATCCCCAGAGACAGAATCGACTACTCGGCCATCATCGACCGCCCCAAGCTGAAACCACCGGCCTCCACGCGGCTGATCGTGTGGCCCATCGTGAACGTGGAGGACTGGGACATCGCGCGTCCCATGCCGCGCCAGGTGTTGCCCGCGCCGACGGGCGTGGCGGTCACGCCCGACGTGCCCAACTGGGCCTGGCACGAGTACGGCATGCGCGTCGGCTTCTGGCGCCTGAAAGCGGCGCTGGACCGGCTGGGCATCGTGCCCACGCTGTCGATCAACGGGCGGGTCTGCACCAGCTATCCGCGCATCGCCGAGGCTGCGCGCGACGCCGGCTGGGAGTTCATGGGCCACGGCTTCGTGCAGATGCCGACGCATCAGGTGGCCGACCAGGCAGGGATGATCCGCGACACGATGCAGGCGATCGAGCACTGCACCGGCCGGCCGCCGGTCGGCTGGCTCGGCCCCGGGCTGACGCAGACGCTGGAGACGGTGGACCTGCTGCACGCCGCCGGCATCCGCTACATCGGCGACTGGGTGCTCGACGACCAGCCCGTGCCGCTGCGCACGGCCACCGGCGAGATGGTGGCGATGCCGTATTCGGTCGAGCTCAACGACATCCCGATGATGGCCGTCCAGCACCATCGCGCGGAGGAACTGCTGCAGCGTGTGAAGGACAGCTTCGACCGCCTCTATGCCGAAGGCGAAGAACACGTCCGCGTGCTCGGCCTCGCGGTCCATCCTTTCCTCAGCGGCGTGCCGCACCGCATCAAGTACTTCGAAGAGGCGCTGGCCTACATGCATGGCCACGAGGGCGTGCGCTTCATGACCGGCGCGGAGATCCTCGACTGGTACGCGGCGCAACGCGCGGGAGCCACCGCATGAACGCACACGCGCCGCAACATCTCAACATGAAACTGCTTTCCCAGAACGACCTGGGCGGCTACGGCGGCGTCGGCGAGGGCATGGCCATGCAGATCGCCGCCGACGGCCGGCGCATCCTGTGGCTCGCGCACGAGGGCGCGCCGAAGAACTTCAGCGGCGTGGACGTGAGCGACCCGCGCGCGCCGAAGCTGATCGTGCAAACCGATCTGCCGCACGCGGCGGTGCGCTCCAATTCGCTGGAGATCTCCGGCCACCTGATGGCGGTGGCCTACCAAGTCAGTCGTCCGGGGCTGGCGCCCGCCGGCTTCGACCTGTTCGACATCTCCGTGCCCGAGACGCCGCGGCGGGTGTCGCATTTCGACGCCTCGGGCCCGCACTCGCGCGGCGCGCACACGCTGTGGTTCGTAGACGGCGAAACGGTGCACATGGCCTGCAGCGACCCGGACCTGGTTCCGCGCAATCCGAAGGACGATCAGGTCTACCGGATCGTCGACGTGCGCAATCCTTCCAAGCCCGTCGCGCTCGGCCGCTGGCACTTGCCCGGCACCATGGAAGGCGATGCCGAGCCGCCGCCGAAACGGCTCGCACCGGAGTTCGACTCGGGCTTTCGCGCCCACAACAGCAATGTCTATCCGCAGCGTCCCGACCGCTGCTACCTCGGTTTCCTGGACGCCGGCGCGTTCGTGATGGACATCTCCGACAAGAGCCGGCCGCGCCCCATCTCGCGCTTCGTCAACTCGCCGCCCTTCAAAGGCTTCACGCATACCGCCTTGCCGCTGTTCGAGCGCAAGCTGCTGGTGGTGAGCGACGAGACCGTGCAGGACAACGCGGCCGACTGGCCCAAGCTCGTGTGGATGGTGGACATGAGCGAGGAGACCAACCTCGTCAGCATCGCCACGCTGCCCGCGCCGCCGGTCGAAGCCTACCGGCGCCGTGGCGGGCGTTTCGGTGGGCACAACCTGCACGAGAACCCGCCGGTGCCGGGCGCGTGGCAGTCCGAGCAGATCGTGTTCGGCACCTTCTTCAACGGCGGCGTCCGCGCCTACGACCTGGCCGACCCCTACGCGCCGCAGGAGATCGCGTACTTCGTACCGGCCGCGCCCAACGGATCGCCCGCCGGCGCGGTGCAGATCAACGATGTGTTCGTGGACGACCGCGGCATCGTCTTCGCGGCGGATCGCCATACCGGCGGTCTCTACGCCATCGAGATGACGGTCTAGCCATGCGCAGCGGCGCCGCTTCGTCCCCGGTCGCGGTGCGCGACGCGCGCACACCGGTGATCGTGGTGTCGGGCTTTCTCGGCGCGGGCAAGACCACGCTGCTCAAGCGCGTGCTGCAGACGCCGGCACTCTCGCATTCGCTGCTGGTGGTCAACGAGATCGGGGAGATCGGCATCGACCACCACCTCCTGGAGCGCTCGGACGACCGCACGCTGCTGCTGGACAACGGCTGCCTGTGCTGCCAGTTGCGCGGCGACCTGCAGGAGCTGCTGGTGGACATCGCGATGCGCCGCAAGCGCGGGGAGCTGCCCGGTTTCGACCGCGTGATCGTCGAGACCAGCGGCCTGGCCGACCCCGGCCCGGTGGCGCAAACCCTCTACAGCGACGCGCCGCTGCTGCGCGACTACCGCCTCGGCCACGTGGTGACGCTGGTGGATCCGACCAATGCCGCCGGCCGCGCCGCCGCGCCCGCCATCGCGACGCGCCAGGTGGCTGCGGCCGACCGCGTGGTGTTCTCGAAGAGCGACCGCGCCAGCCCGGAACAACGCGCCGCGGCCCACGACTGGGTGCGTTCCATCAACGCCTATGCCGACTGCGAGGACGCCGCCCACGGCGCGATCGACGCCGAGGCGCTGGCCGGTGCCACGCCCTTTGGCTGGCGCATGCCCGACACCGGTGCCGGCAGCGACGGCGAGGGCGCGTATCTCGGCCGCCACCTCGCGCCCCATCCCTCGGACGTGGCGAGCTTCGCGCTGACTTTCGACGACCCGCTGCCGCGCGCGCTGTTCCAGGAATTCATCGACCTGCTCGTGCGCCTGCGCGGCGCCGACCTGCTGCGGGTGAAGGGCATCGTGCGCTTCGACGATTCGCCCGTGCCGGTCGTGGTGCAGGGCGTGTGCCACGTCTTCGACCGCCATGTACCGCTGGCGCACGGTGCCTCTGCGCCCGCGCGCTCGACGCTGGTCGTCATTGGCCGAAACCTCGCGCGCACCGACGTGCTGGCGCTCTGGCAGGCGCTGATCGCCCTTTCTCTTTCCGACACATCGACCACACCATCGCCCACAGGAGTTCTGTCATGACCACCCGTCGCCGCCTCGTCGCCGCGCTGCTCTCTTCCGTCGCGCTCGGCGCCGGCACCCTTGCCGCCGCCCAGGCGCCTTATCCGTCGAAGCCTGTCCGCATGGTCGTCGGCTTTCCGGGCGGCGGCATCACCGATGTGATCGCGCGTGCCGTCGCGGCCCAGCTCACGCGGGAGCTCGGGCAGTCGGTCTACGTGGACAACAAGCCGGGCGCGGGCACCACCATCGCCGCCGACTTCGTGGCCAAGGCACCGCCCGATGGCTACACCTTGCTGCTGACCGACGTCACCACGCACGCGATCAACGCGAGCCTCTACCCCAAGCTGCCCTACGACACGGTCAAGGATTTCACGCCCGTCGGCATGGTGGCCTCCACGCCGCTGATGCTCGTCGTCAATAGCAGCTCGCCGGTGAAGACGGCGCAGGAGCTGTTCGCCGACCAGCGCACCAAACCGGGGAACTATGGTTCGTCGGGCAACGGCACCATCATCCACCTGGCAGGCGCGATGTTCGCGAGTGCAGGGCGCATAGCACCCACGCACATCCCGTACAAGGGCAGCGCCCCGGCGACGACTGCGCTGCTGGCCGGCGAGATCGACTATTTCTTCAGCAGCCTGCCCCCGGCGCTGGCGCAGGTGAAGGCCGGCAAGCTGCGCGCGCTGGCAGTGACCACGCCCCAGCGCGTTGTGTCCGCTCCCGACGTACCGACCATGGGCGAAGCCGGCGTGCCGAAGTTCGATGTCATGCTCTACAACGGCGTGATGGGCCCGCCGGGCCTGCCCGCGCCCATCGTCGATCGCCTCAACGCGGCGATCGGCAAGGTGCTGGCCTCGCAGGAGATCAAGACCGCCTATCAGAACCTCGGCGCCGAGGTGGTGATCACGACGCCCGCGCAATTCACGCAGGTGCTGGCGCACGAGATGGCCACCTACGGCCCCATCGTGAAGGCCACCGGCGCGAAGGTCGAGTGATCCGGGGCCCGGCCTGAACTATTCCTCCGGAACGTACTTGTCGCCCGCGGCCTTGTATTTCTCGATGGCCTTGCTCAGGTCATCGAGTTCCTCGCAGGGCACCGTGCACAGTTTCACCAGCCTCGCGTGGCGCTCCTGCGCCTTCGGCAGGTCGCCCAGCATGAGGTAGAGCTCGCCCGAGTATTCGAGCGCGCCGCGGTGGTTGGGGTCGATGCGCAGCGCCGCGGTGTAGAAGCGTTCTGCGCCTGCAAGGTCGGGCGACTTGCCCTTGCGCAGGCTGTAACCCATGAGGTTGTTCCAGTCGGCGTTGCGCGTCTCGTTCACGCGCTTGAGCTCGGCAATCGCGCCCGGCCAGTTCTTGGCCTCGATCTGCGCCCTGGCCGCCGCCAGCTTGAGCGCGGGCGGCGTCGAGTCGGTGTCGGCCGCCAGCACCGGCTGCAGGCAGGTGGCGGCGAGAAGCGCGCAGGCGGCGAAGCGATGGAGCTTTTTCATGGGCGCATTGTGCCGCGCCGCGATGCGCTTCAGGGCTCGGGGATGTACTTGTTGCCGGCCGCTTTGTAACGCTCGATCGCCCGGCTCAGCCGCTCCTGTTCGAAGCAGGCGCTGTTGCAGACCAGCTTCAGCGTCGTCAGCCGCTGCTCCGCCTTGGGCAGGTTGTCCAGCGCGAGGTAGAGCTCGCCGGAGTACGAAAGCGCCCCGCGATGGCTGGGCTCGATCTTCAGCGCGGTGTCGTAGAAGCGCTCGGCCGCCACGTAGTCGGGAGTCTTCGCTTTGCGATGGCTGAAGCCCATCAGGTTGTTCCAGTCGGGATCGTTCGGGGCGTTCACGCCCTGCAGTTCCGCGATCGCGCCTTTCCAGTCCTTGGCTTCGATCATCGATCTTGCGGTGGCGAGGCGGATCGAGGCCGGCAGCGATGCCGAGTCCACGGCATGCGCCGGCGGGTGCATCGCGAGCGCGGCGAGAAGGGCGCAGGCGGCAAGGCTGAAAGTCCTGGTCATGGGGTCATCCTCCGGGCTGACGGGTGGAGCGGCACCGAGCGTGCAGCGTGACCAAGAGTAGCCAGCGGCGCCCGCCGCGTATTGAAGATTTGCGTCATGGCCTCTCGGCCCGGCTTCGCGCGCTCAGGCGGTCAGCTTGCCGAAGCCCGAATCGCGCGCCAGCACGATCGCCCGGCCGCGGCTTTCGACTTCGAGCTTGGAGAACACGCTGGTCAGATGGTTGCGCACCGTCTTCTCCGACAGGCCCAGCGTGGCCGCGATCTGGGCGTTGTCGCGGCCCTGGGCCAGCAGTTCGAGCAGCTGGCGCTCGCGCGAGGTCAGCGCGTCGAACACCGGGTCCTGCGCGGGCGCGGCCACGGGCAGGAAGCTGCGCACCTCGGCGAGCCAATGCGCCCAGCCCGGTTCGTCGAGCAGCAGGTGGTTGCCGCTGTCGATCGGCACAAAGCGCGCACCGGGGATCGCGCTCGCGATCAGCCGCCCCTCGGCGAAGGGCACGCGCAGATCGCGCAGGCTGTGCAGCACCAGCGTCGGGCAGCGCACCTTGGCCAGAAGATGCCTGACGTCGATGTGGCCGAACTCGCGCATGAAGCGCGCGGCATTCGCAGGCGAGCTCGAGATGCGTTCCAGCTCGTTGAACCAGCGATGCTGCTCGATCGTGCCGCCCGGCATGAACTGGCTCGTGAAGAACTGGCGGAAGGAGGGGTCCTCCTTGCCCCAGCCGATTTCGGCGAGCTTGCACATCATCTCGGCCTCTTCGCGCTGCTCGGGCGTGTCGCTGCGCACCAAGCGTCCGCGCGCATAACCGCCATGCAGCACCAGGTGGCTGACGCGTTCCGGATGCTTTGCCGCGTAGGCGATCGCGATCGACGCGCCCTGCGAAATGCCGAGCAGGGCGAAGCGTTCGGAGCCCAGCGCATCGACCACGGTCTCGAGGTCGCGCAGCCAGCTGTCGAAGCCGAGGTCTTCGACTTCCCAGTCCGACAGGCCGCAGCCGCGCTCGTCGTAGCGCACGAAGGTGGCGTTGGCGGAGAGCCCATGCAGCACATGGCGCCACACCGGGCTCTCCCAGTCGTACTCCAGGTGCGACAGCCAGGTGGCGGCCTTGATCAGCAGCGGACCGCTGCCGGACAGCGCATAGGCCAGCCGCACGTCGTCGTGGCCGCGCGCGAAGCGGATCGCCTGCCGCGGATGCGACAGGGCGTCGGCGGAAGAGGATCCCGGTCTCTGCACGCCTCGAGTTAAGGACGTTTGTCCTGCAGGGTCAATCGACCAGATGGCCGTATCGCATTCGCACCATGCCCGGACGCGCCTACGCGGTCCGAGGCGTCGGCGCCTCGCGACGGATCTCCGTGCCGAAACCCCGGAGCCGCTCGATCACATAGGCCGGGTCCATCAGTTCCTCGGGGTGGTAGAGCCCGGGCGCGACCGGTGCACCGCCGGCCAGGCCGAGCAGCGGGTAGGCCTGTCCCTCGCGCTCGATGCCGTCGGCATCGATGAAGCGCCGCGTCGCCTGCGCTTCGCCGGCCCAGACAAAGCGGCCTCCCTCGCGCAGCAGCGGACGCGGCGCGCCGCGGCTCAGGCGTTCGATGTCGGCCTGCGCGACCGGGCCGCCGAGGTCGTCGCCATCGAGCACGCCACCGATCGCGATCGAATCGACGCGGCGGAACTCGCGTGCGAAATGCAGCGCGGCGAGGGCCGCCGTGCCGCCCAGGAACTGGCCGAGCAGCAGGATCGGCGCGGCGCCCGGATTGCGTATGTAGAGCGCCACCTCGGGCCCGATGTCGAACACAAAATCGGAGAAGGACACATAGGGCAGCCCGTGCGCCTGCGCGTATCGCATCGAATGCAGCACAGGGTCCTTCAGCAGCACGACGACCGCGCTGTGGGCGGCGCCTGCGGGCAGGCCCAGGTCCTTGCGGTCCAGGTCGATCTTCACGGTGTCGGCGCCGCCGATCTCGCGCGCACCGATGGTGATCGGCAAGCCGGGCTGGAGCTGGCGCAGCGCGCGCGCGGCCCGGCTGCCGACGGCGCCCGAGCCGCCGATCAGAAGGACCGGGTTCATGCCTGGCCTCCTTGGACCTGCAGGCCGAACTCCTGCAGGCGCTGGAGTGCGTAGCCGGGTTCGATCAGCACATCGGGCAGGTAGAGACCCGGCGGCACCGCGGCGCCGCCGGCCAGGCCCAGCAGGCGCTCGATGCCGAGCGCCACGCCGACGGCCGTCACGGGCGCCTGGCCGCCCGGATGGACCAGCACATGGCGCCGGCGTCCCGGCCGGCCGTTCTTCAGCCGGCCCGTCAGCTCGATGATCATCTCGGTGGAGAAGTGTTCGCCGCGGCGGCGCGACGCGCTCTCGCCGACGGCCAAGTCGACGCGGATCGAGTGCGCGTCGGTGGCGGCGCCCAGGCTCAGCACGTCCAGCGGCGCATAGGCCTGGCCCTGCTGCAGGGCGCCGCCCGAGTCCTCGAAGCGGCGAGCGGCATCGTCGCCGGTGGCCCACATCCAGTGCCCGTCCTTCAGGATCTGCGCACTGGCCGCGGCCTTGGTGATGCGGTCGAAATCCACATAGGCCGCCGGGCCGCCCATATCCTTCTCATCGAGCACCAGCGAGATCTCGATCGTCTCGACCGCATCGAATCCGGCCGCGAACTGCAGCGTCGCGAAGGTGGCCGCGCCCGCCAGCCAGTTGCTGGCCATGAGCACCGGCGCGCTCGCCGGCTTGCGGATGAACCAGGCCACCTCGGGGCCGATCTCGAAGCTCGCGCTCGAGACGCTCAGGTAGGGCAGGCCCTTCGCCTGTGCGTAGTCCAGCGAATGCAGGGTGTCGTCCTTCAAGAACATCGCGACCGCGCTGTAGGCCTTGTTTTCCGGCTGGCCCAGGTCGGCGCGCGTCAGGTCGATCGCGACCGCATCCGCCGACCCGAGCCGGCGGGCCACCGCCTCGGCCTTGGCCAGGTCGCGCCCGCCGATGGCGATCGGCAGCGTGGGATGCAGGCGGCGCAGGGCCTGCGCGGCCTGGGCGCCGACGACACCCGATCCGCCGATGATGAGCACTGGTTCGATGGCATTCGCTGACATATCAAGAACTCCTGTCCGGGGTTAAGATGAGCTGTACTTTCAGTAACTTACTATTGGTAAGTTACTGAAAGTAGAATCCATTGCGAAAGGGCTGTCAAGCCCCGGGAGCCCACCATGACCGACCCGTCGCCCAAGAAACTGCCCAAGGCCGAGCGCCGCGACCAGCTGCTCGAAACCGCGCTGGCCGTCGTGCGCGAGCAGGGCACCGATGCGCTCACGCTGGGCTATCTGGCCGAACGCGCGGGCGTGAGCAAGCCGATCGCCTACGAGCACTTCAAGACGCGCTCGGGCCTCCTGATCGCGCTCTACGAGCAGATCGACAACCGCCAGGTGGCGGCGCTGCTGCTGGCGCTGGAGCAGGCGCCACGCCGGCTTGCGGACGTGGCGCAGGTGGTCAGCAGCGCCTACATGAATTGCTTCACCGCCGCAGGGCCCGAATGGCATGCGATCTCTGCCGCGCTCAAGGGCGACGAGGAAATGGAAGCCTTCCAGCGCGAGCTGATCGACAGCTATGTGGCGCTGTACCGCGATGCGCTCGCGCCGTACGCCAGGCTGCCCGACGAGCAACTGCGGCTGTACTGCGCCGGCATCATCGGCGCGGGCGACGCCATTGCGCGCGACATGATCCGCGGCCGCGTCGACGAGGCCGCGGCGGCCGCCGCGCTGGCTTCGCTGATCGTCAAGTGGCTGTCGTAGACGGTGCGCCGCGTTGCGCGAGCGCCTCGGCCAGTGCCAGCACCGACAGCGGCGCCGAGCCCTCGGCCTTGTTGTTGATCGTCACGTAGGCCGCATGGCCCGCGCCGGTGGTGGCGGCGATCACGCGGGCCAGCGTTTCGCGCGTTTCGGGGTCCGGGTCCACCAGCTTGTCGAAGGGCTCGTAGAGCTGCTTGGCCTCTTCGTAGCCGTAGGCGCCGTGCATCCGGTTCAGGCTCCAGCGGCACACCAGCGGCCCGGGCCATAGCGCGCGCAGCACCGGCAATTGTTCGGCGATCGGCGGCATCTTGGGATGCAGGCCGAGGCAGTAGGCGGCGCCGGCCTCGCGCAGCACGTCGGCAAAGGCCGGTGTCAGGAATTCGGGATTGCGCACCTCGACGGCGACCACGCCGTCGGGTGCGGCCGGGCGCAGCGCGGGCAGTGCCAGCAGCATGCGGCGCAAGCGCTGCAGCAAATCGGGCATCTGCGTCATCGTCATCGACGCCGGCAGCGGGCTCAGTTGGAACACGAGTGCACCCGCCTTGGCGCCCAGGCCGTCGAGCGCGGGCTGCACGAACTCCTGCGCTGCCAGCGCCGGGTCGAGAAATGCAGGGTTGGGCTGCATGCCGCGGCCGTCCTCGCCGCGCACCAGCGCATCGGCAACCAGGCTTGGCGCCTTGACGACGAAGCGGAAATCCTCGGGCACCTGCGCGGCATAGGCGGCAAACTGGCTGGCCGAGAGCGCGCGGTAGAAGCTGCGGTCCACGCTGACGGTGCGCAGCAGCGGATGCTGCGCATAGGCCTTGAGGCCGTGCTTCGACAATACCGACTGCTCGTAGTCGCCCTCCCAGACCATGCCGGCCCAGCCCGGGAAAAACCAGGACGAAGTGCCGAGCCGCAGCAGCGGCGGCAGCGCCTTTGCCAGCGCCTGCTGCGAAACATCGGGCTGTGCGGGCTGGACCTTGGCGGCAGCGGCCTGGGGCGAGCGCTTTTTCGGCGCGGGCGAAATCGGCGCTGGTTCGTTCGGATCGTCGAAAAGCGAGTCTTGCATCGTGTGGCGCATCGGCGCGCCACATTCTCGGTCAACCGAGCTGACCGCTCGCCAGCGCCGCCGCGGCCGAGCGCGTCTCGACACCCAGCTTCTCGAAGATGTGCTCGAGGTGCTTGTTGACCGTGCGCGGGCTCATGCCGAGGATCTCGCCGATGTCGCGGTTGGTCTTGCCCTTGGCGAGCCATGACAGCACCTCGGTCTCGCGCGGCGTGAGGGCCGCATCGGCCAGCCGCGAGGTGCCGGCGGCGCCCTCCTTGTGCGGCGCCAGCAGCAGCATCGTTTCGCCCAGCGTCGCGGTGCCGAGGTTGCGCACCGACAACCGCGTGCCGGCCAGCGTCGAAAGCACCACGCTCGCGCCGCCGGCGAGCACCGGGTCCAGCGCCGCAGGCAACTGGCCCGGCGCTGAAGGTTCCCCGAGCGCGTGCAGCCACAGCGCGGCCTGCGGCGAGCGCCAGGCCACGCGGCCCTGCGCATCGATCAGCACCACGCCCATGCCGGCCACGTCGACCGCGTCGCGCGCCATGCGCGTGATGTGGGCGTTGCGCGCATGCGTGTGCAGGCGCGCCAGCACTTCCTGCGCCCGGATCGGCTTGATCACGTAGTCGACGCCGCCGCTCTCGAAGCCTTCGACCACGTGCGGCGTCTCGGAGAGTCCGGTCATGAAAAGCACCGGGATGTGGGCCAGCGCCGCATTGGCCTTGATGCGCCGGCAGGTGTCGAAGCCCGACAGGCCCGGCATCAGGCCGTCGAGCAGGATCGCATCGGGCACCACCAGTTCGAGCAGCCGCAGCGCCGACTCGCCGTCGCCCGCCACCAGCACCGTGTAGCCGCTGGCCTCCAGCGTGTCGCACAGCACGCCCAGGCTGCTCGGCGCGTCGTCGACCACCAGCACCACCGGCCGGTCGCTCTCAGGGGTTGGAAACATGCAGCAGGTCCTCCGACAGGGCTTTCTTGAAATCCTCGAGCTCGAAGCGCATCACCATGCGGCGCAGGTAGCTGCAGGTGGCGGCGAGCGTGGCGTCTTCGGCGGCAAGCCGGTCGAGCGCGCGCTGCAGGCCGCGCACGTGGCCGAGCTGCACCAGGCTCATCAGCTCGGCCCGCGCGTCTTCCGACAGGCCCAGCTGCGGCGGCGGCGCGTCCTCCGGCGGCGGCGGCGGATGGCCGGGCAGCATCCATTCGAGGCCCAGGTGGCGCTCGAGCGTCATGATCAGTTCGGACTCGATCACCGGCTTGCCGATGAAGGCCTGGCAGCCGCTGGCGCGCAATCGCTCGCCCTGGTTCTCGAACACGTTGGCCGAGACCATCACGATCGGCACCGCCTCGAAGCCGGCGGCGCGGACCAGCGCGGCCGTCTGCCAGCCGTCCATGTCGTCCATGCTGATGTCGAGCAGGATCGCCGCCGGCACATGGTCGCGCAGGCTGTCGAGGCATTCGGTGCCGCTCGCCGCCTCGCGCACATCGAAGCCCAGCGGTGCCAGCATGCCGGCCAGCATTTGGCGCTGCACCGGCTGGTCGTCCACCACCAGCAGGGTTCGGCGCGGCCCGAAGTAGCCGGAGATCTGCCGCTGCGGCTCGGCCTGCGGGCCGGGGTCGGCGACCTCGCGCAGGTAGACCCGCACGCTGAAGGTGCTGCCGGCGCTGGAGCTCGAAGCCAGCGTCAGCTCGCCGCCCATGAGCGAGGTCAAGAGGCCGGTGATGGTCAGGCCCAGCCCGGTGCCGGGCTCGCCGCGCTGGCGGCCGGCGGCGCCGCGCTCGAAGGGCAGGAAGATGCGCTGGTGGTCCTGCGGCGCGACGCCGATGCCGGTGTCGACGACATCGAAGCGCAGCACCTGGCGCCGCGCATCCACGTGCAGCGTGACCGTGCCGGCGTCGGTGAAGCGCACCGCGTTCGCGAGCAGGTTGATCAGGATCTGCCGCAGCCGCTTGGCATCGGCCTGCACCCAGGCCGGCATCCGGCCGGCGCGCGTGAAGACGAAAGCCAGGCCCTTGGCCTCCGCCTGCGGCCGCACCATGCGCACCACCTCGTCGAGGAACTCGGGCAGCGGCAGCGGCATGCGTTCCAGCTGCAGCCGGCCCGCTTCGATGCGCGCCAGGTCGAGCAGGCCATCGATCAGGCTCAGCATGTGCTCGCCGCTGTGGTGGATGGTCTGCAGCGCGTCGCGCGGCGGGATCTGCTTGCCGTCTTCCTTCAGCAGGATCTGCGAGTAGCCGAGGATGCTGTTGAGCGGCGTGCGCAGCTCGTGCGTCATGCCGGCCACGTAGCGCGTCTTGGCCTGGTTCGCGGCCTCGGCCGCATCCTTGGCTGTCTGCAATGCGGCATCGGTGCGCTGGTGGGCTTCGATCTCGAGCGTGAGCAGGTGGTTGTGGCGGTTCGATTCCTCCTGCGCCATCTCGCGGCTTTCGCTGCCCAGCACCACCCACCAGGCGCCCAGCGCGGCTGCCAGCGACAGGAGCGCAAAGGCTTTCAGGAAGGCATCGCGCAAGGCGCCGCGCTCCACCGTGCTGAGGATCAGCTGCTGCTCGTACACCACGCCCATGATCACGGCCAGCAGCAGGATGAAGGAGCTCGCGACCACGAGATAGCGGGCCACGCGGAAATTGAGCCGCGCCGAGAGCGCCGGCGGCAGCAGCGCCGTCAGCCACGTGTTCACCTGTTCGGCCGCGCGCGAACCGGTCTTGCAGCGGTCGTGGCAGCGCGATTCCAGCGTGCAGCAGAGCGAGCAGATCGGCGCGTTGTACGCCGGGCAATGCGCCATGTCTTCAGACTCGAAGGCGTTCTCGCAGACCGAGCATTTCACGCTCTGGCCGGGCGTCCATTGCGTTTCGTCGGTGCGCGCGAGGTAGTAGCGCCCGCGCGTCCACCAGGCCAGCAAGGGAGAGGCGAAGAGGGCGGTCAGCAAGGCGATGAAAGGCGAGAAGGCCTGGGCCAGCGGACCCAGCGCGCCGGCATAGGCCACGATGCCCAGGAGCGCCGCGACCAGCATCGCGCCCAGGCCCACGGGGTTGATGTCGTAGAGGTGCGCGCGCTTGAACTCGATGTGCTTCGGGCTCCAGCCGAGCGGCTTGTTGATGACCAGGTCGGCCACCAGCGCGCCGACCCAGGCGATCGCGAGGTTGCTGTAGAGGCCCAGCACGTTCTCCAGCGCGGCGAACACGCCCAGCGTCATCAGGAGCACGGCGATCATCACGTTGAACACCAGCCAGACCACGCGCCCCGGATGGCTGTGCGTGAGCCGCGCGAAGAAGTTCGACCACGCGAGCGAGCCCGCATAGGCGTTGGTGAGGTTGATCTTGATCTGCGAGACCACCACGAACAGCGTGGTCGCGCCCAGCACCCATGCGGGGTTGTCGAACACGTAGCCGAAGCCGGCCAGGTACATCTGCGTCGGCTCGACCGCCTGCTCGCTCGGGATCTGGTGCTGCAGCGCGAGGAAGGCCAGGAAGGCGCCGCCCAGCATCTTCAGCATGCCCGGCACGATCCAGCCTGCGCCGGCGACGAGCACGGCGCCCCACCAGCGGCGCCGGTTGGCATGGGTCTTCTCCGGCAGGAAGCGCAGGTAGTCGACCTGTTCGCCGATCTGCACCACCAGCGAGAAGGCCACCGTCGCACCGGCGCCGAACATGATCGCGTCGAAGCCGCTGCCCGACGAGATGCGGCCCGAGAGACTGGTGAAGTCGCTGAAGGCCTGCGGGTTCTTCAGCAGCACGGCGATGTAGGGGCAGACGAACAGCACCATCCAGATCGGCTGCGTCCATAGCTGCAGCCGCGAGATCAGCGTGATGCCGTACATCACGATCGGAATCACGACCAGCGACGAGACCAGGTAGCACACCGGCAGCGGCCAGCCGAAGTAGAGCTGCAGCGCGAGCGCAAGGATGGCCGCTTCGAGCGCGAAGAAGATGAAGGTGAAGCTCGCGTAGATCAGCGAGGTGAGCGTGGAGCCCAGGTAGCCGAAGCCGGCGCCGCGCGTCAGCAGGTCCATGTCCAGCCCGTACTTGGCCGCGTAGTAGCCGATCGGCAGGCCGGTGAGAAAGGTGATGAGTCCCACCACGAGGATCGCCCACACCGCGTTCGAGAAGCCGTAGCTCAGCGCGATGGTGCCGCCGATGGCCTCCAGCGCGAGGAAGGAGGTGGCGCCGAAGGCCGTGTTGGCGACCCGGAACTCCGACCACTTGCGAAAGCTGCGCGGCGTGTAGCGCAGCGCGTAGTCCTCCAGGGTTTCGTCGGCGACCCAGGCGTTGTAGTCGCGGCGGATCCGAAAGATTTTCTGGCCTGTCACAGGTTGCATGGTGTTCGGCGCTCGGCAGTGGAAGACCGCTGCTGCAAGAAGCAGTCCCGCTCTGACCGGGCGACGCGCGAAGTGTGCGCGGCGGGGGCGATGCGCCGGATACGTTGATTGACGTATTCGGATTGCGGGCCCCGCTTCCTAGAGTGGCGGCCATGGTGTTCGACGCACCGCCGGCTGAATGCACAGCGGTGGTGCGCGGGAGCCCAGCCCTTTCACAACCTGCCTGGAGAGTTCGATATGTCCCGTGACCCCAACGCGTCCCTCGAGTCGATGTCGCTGCAGCGCCGCCGCCTGATCCAGGGCGCCGCCGCGCTGCCGATGATCGGCATCGGCGGCCTCGCCTTCGGCCAGCAGTTTCCGACCGCCAAGATCAACACGACCAAGCTCGCGGTGACCGACACCGAGGTCACGGTCGGCCAGCTGCATTCGTCCAGCGGCACGATGGCGATCTCGGAGACCGGCTCGATCCAGGCCGAGCAGCTGGCGATCGACGAGATCAACGCCATGGGCGGCATCCTCGGGCGCAAGATCAAGGTGATCAAGGAAGACGGCGCCTCCGACTGGCCCACCTTCGCCGAGAAGTCGAAGAAGCTGCTGGTCAACGACAAGGTCGCGACCGTGTTCGGCTGCTGGACTTCGGCCTCGCGCAAGGCGGTGCTGCCGGTGTTCGAGAAGGAGAACGGCCTGCTCTACTACCCGACCTTCTACGAAGGCCTGGAGCAGAGCAAGAACGTGATCTACACCGGCCAGGAAGCCACCCAGCAGATCATCTGGGGCCTGGACTGGGGCGCGAAGGAGAAGAAGGCCAAGACCTTCTTCCTGGTCGGCTCCGACTACATCTGGCCGCGCACCTCGATGAAGATCGCGCGCAAGCACATCGAGAATTTCCAGAAGGGTTCGGTCAAGGGCGAGGAGTACTACCCGCTGGGCCACACCAACTTCAACTCGCTGATCAACAAGATCAAGGTCGCCAAGCCGGACTGCATCTTCGCGGCCGTGGTGGGCGGCTCCAACGTCGCCTTCTACAAGCAGCTCAAGGCCGCGGGCATCACCGGCGACAAGCAGTTCCTGCTGACGCTGGCCGTGACCGAGGACGAGATGACCGGCGTGGGCGGCGAGAACTTCGCCGGCTTCTATTCGTCGATGAAGTACTTCCAGACCCTGCCGAACGACAACAACAAGAAGTTCGTCGCCGCCTTCAAGGGCAAGTACGGCAAGGACGCCGTGATCGGCGACGTCACCCAGGCCGGCTACCTCGGCCCCTGGCTCTGGAAGGCCGCGGTCGAGAAGGCCGGCAGCTTCGATGTCGACAAGGTGGTCGCCGCCTCGCCGGGCATCGAGCTCAAGACCGCGCCCGAAGGCTACGTGAAGCTGGACGCCAACCACCACCTGTGGAGCAAGGCGCGCATCGGGCAGGGGATGCCGGACGGGAGCTTCAAGGTGGTGGCTGAATCGAGCGAGTTGATCAAGCCCGACCCGTTCCCGAAGGGCTACCAGTAAGGACTTCGCTCCCTCCCCCTCCGGGGGAGGGCAGGGGTGGGGCCACGCGACGCGCGCATTCGACCGCTGCTTGCCCCCATCCCAACCTTCCCCCGGAGGGGGAAGGAGTCAATCCAAGGGACCCTCTCATGAACCTCCACGACATGTTGAACATCGGCCTGATGCAGGGCTTCGCGGGCCTGAGCCTGTTCGCGGTGCTGCTGCTGATGGGCCTGGGGCTGGCGATCATCTTCGGCCAGATGGGCGTCATCAACATGGCGCACGGCGAGTTCATGACGATCGGCGCCTACACGATCTACCTGGGCTCGACGATGACCGAGGCGCATGCGCCGGCCTTCCTGCCGTACTACTTTCCGCTCGCGATCGTGATGGCCTTCGTGTTCGCCTTCATCGCCGGCTGGCTGGTGGAGTGGGGGCTGATCCGGCACCTCTACAAGCGCCCGCTGGACACGCTGCTCGCCACCTGGGGCATCAGCCTCGGGCTGCAGCAGATCTTCCGCACCGGCATCGGCCCCAAGGAGGTCAGCCCGACCCTGCCCGAATGGCTGATGGGTTCGTGGACGCCGGCCGAAGGGCTGGACATTCCGATCAACGGCCTCTTCGTGCTCGCGCTCACGGCCTTCGTCACGGCGGGCATCCTGATCGCGCTGCACAAGAGCCGCTGGGGCCTGCGCGTGCGCGCCACGGTCGCCAACCGCCAGATGGCGAACGCGACCGGCATCGACACGAAGAAGACCGACCGCCTGACCTTCGCGATCGGCTGCGGCATCGCCGGCATGGCGGGCGCGGCCTTCACCACCATCGGCTCGACCGGGCCGACCTCGGGCCAGCTCTACATCGTCGATGCCTTCCTGGTCGTCACCTTCGGCGGCGCGGCCAGCCTGCTGGGCACCGTGGTCTCGGCCTTCGGCATCGCGCAGACGCAGTCGATCTCGGAGTTCTTCATGACCGGGTCGATGGCCAAGGTGCTCACGCTCTCGCTGATCGTGCTGATCCTGATGATGCGCCCGCAAGGCCTGTTCGCGGTCAAGGTAAGGCGCTAGGACCCTTCACATGAAATCTCTCCTGGATTCGTTCAAGCGCTCGGGCCTGTGGAGCGTCATCGTGCTGGCCATCCTGCTGGCGGTGGTGCTCCCGCTCACGCTCGACATCTTCCGCCTCAACCTGGTCGGCAAGTACCTCACCTACGCCTTCGTCGCCGTCGGCCTGGTGATGGTGTGGGGCTACGGCGGCGTGCTGAGCCTGGGGCAGGGCGTCTTCTTCGGGCTCGGCGGCTATGCGATGGCGATGTTCCTGAAGCTCGAGGCCTCGGACCCGGTCACCACCAAGATCCAGTCGACGCCGGGCATTCCCGACTTCATGGACTGGAACCAGATCACCGAGCTGCCGATGCTCTGGCTGCCCTTCAAGAGCCTGCCGCTGACGCTCATATTGGTGATCGCTGTGCCGACGGCGCTGGCCTGGCTGATCAGCTTCGCGATGTTCAAGCGCCGCGTGGGCGGCGTGTACTTCGCGATCATCACGCAGGCGGTGGCGCTGATCCTGTCGGTGCTGATCATCGGCCAGCAGGGCTACACCGGCGGCGTCAACGGCATGACCGACCTGAAGACGGTGCTCGGCTGGGACACGCGCACCGACAGCGCCAAGTACATCCTGTACTTCCTGTGCGTCGGCTTGCTGATCGCCAGCATCCTGCTGTGCCTGTGGATCCAGAAGAGCAAGCTCGGCACCTTGCTGCTGGCGATGCGCGACAAGGAAGACCGGGTGCGCTTCTCGGGCTACGACGTCTCGAACTTCAAGGTCTTCACCTTCTGCCTGGCAGCTGCGCTCTCGGGTATCGGCGGCGCGATGTTCGCGCTGCAGGTGGGCTTCATGTCGCCGTCCTTCGTCGGCATCGTGCCCTCGATCGAGATGGTGATCTTCGCGGCCGTCGGCGGGCGCATGAGCCTGGTGGGCGCGGTGTACGGCGCGCTGTTGGTGAACGCCGGCAAGACCTTCTTCTCCGAGAGCTTCCCGGACCTCTGGCTGTTCCTGATGGCCGCGCTCTTCATCGGCGTGACGCTGGCCTTCCCGATGGGCCTGGCCGGGCTGTGGGAGAGCCACATCAAGCCCTGGTGGCTGCGGCGCTCGGCGGAGCGGAAGCTGCACGCGGAAAAGCTGGCCGCTGCGCAAGCCAACTACCTCGAGCCGGTGAAGCCGCCACCCCGCGCCGCCGAAGAACCCTCGCTGCCCGACGGTGTCGGCAGCCAGCGCGCCTGAGGACCCACCATGAGCAACACCGACTTCGCGCTCGCCGTGGAAGACCTGAGCGTCTCCTTCGACGGCTTCAAGGCCATCGACGACCTCACGCTCTACATCGACCGCAACGAGCTGCGCGTGATCATCGGCCCCAACGGCGCCGGCAAGACCACCTTGCTCGACCTGATCTGCGGCAAGACCAAGGCCACGAGCGGCAGCATCAAGTTCCAGAACACCGAGCTCACGAAGATGGCCGAGCACAAGCGCGTGCGCCTGGGCATCGGCCGCAAGTTCCAGACGCCGTCGATCTACGAGAACCTCAGCGTGTTCCAGAACCTGGAGGTGTCCTTTCCGAAGGGCCGCTCGGTGTTCGGCGCGCTGGCCTTCAAGTGCGACGACGAGGTCAAGTCGAAGGTGCAGGCCGTGGCCGAAGACATCGGCCTGGCCGACAAGCTGCGCACCGAGGCCGGCCTGCTCTCGCATGGCCAGAAGCAGTGGCTCGAGATCGGCATGCTGCTGATGCAGGAGCCCGAACTGCTGATGCTCGACGAGCCCATCGCCGGCATGAGCGCGCGCGAACGCGAGCTCACGGCCGAGCTGCTGCAGCGCATCTGCAAGAACCGCGCGGTGATCGTGATCGAGCACGACATGGACTTCGTCAAGCAGATCGCGCACAAGGTCACGGTGATGCACCAGGGAAAGATCCTGGCCGAAGGGCCGATGGAGAAGGTGCAGGCCGACCCGAAGGTCATCGACGTCTACCTCGGCCATTGAGAGAAAGAGACCCATGCTCCAAGTGACAGACCTTCACGTCGCCTACGGCCAGAGCGAGGCGCTGCACGGCATCTCCTTCGAGGCCAGGGCCAACGAGACCATCGCCATCATGGGCCGCAACGGCATGGGCAAGACCACGCTGTTCAAGAGCCTGATGGGCGTGCTGCCGATCAAGAGCGGAAAGATCGAGGTCGCGGGCCACGACGTGTCTCGCGACGAGAGCTTCCGCCGCGTGGCCAAGGGCATCGCCTACGTGCCGCAGGGCCGCATGATCTTCCCGACGCTGACGGTCGAGGAGAACATCCAGACCGGCCTGGAGAACGCCAAGGTCAAGCGCATTCCCGAGGAGATCTATGCGTTGTTCCCGGTGCTCTTCGACATGAAGCGGCGCAAGGGCGGCAACCTGTCGGGCGGCCAGCAGCAGCAGCTGGCCATCGCGCGGGCACTGGTCACCGAGCCCAAGGTGCTGCTGCTCGACGAGCCGACCGAAGGCATCCAGCCTTCGATCATCAAGGACATCGCGAAGGCGCTCAACGAGATCCGCAAGATGCGCCGGATCACGATCGTGGTCTCCGAACAGGTGCTGAGTTTCGCGCTCGACGTTGCCGACCGGCTCTTCGTGATCGAAGGCGGCCGTCTCGTTCACGAGACCGCGCGCGACAAGACCGACGTGAACCACATCAAGGCCTACCTCTCCGTTTAACCGCAACCATCCAACAAGGAGCACGCATGACCGACACCCTGATCAAGGTCGACCTGACGAAGTCCCCCGTCGAGAACGAGAACATCCACAACCGCTGGCATCCGGACATCCCGATGGCCTGCTGGGTCAATCCGGGCGACGACTTCATCCTCGAGACCTTCGACTGGACCGGCGGCTTCATCCAGAACAACGACAGCGCCGACGACGTGCGCGACATCGACCTGAGCACCGTGCACTACCTGTCGGGCCCGGTGGGCGTGAAGGGCGCCGAGCCGGGCGACCTGCTGGTGGTGGACCTGCTCGACATCGGCGCCAAGCAGGACAGCCTCTGGGGCTTCAACGGCTTCTTCTCGAAGAAGAATGGCGGCGGCTTCCTGACCGACCACTTTCCCGAGGCGCAGAAATCGATCTGGGACTTCAAGGGCATGTTCACCAGTTCGCGCCACGTGCCGGGCGTCAACTTCGCGGGCCTGATCCACCCGGGCCTGATCGGCTGCCTGCCCGACAAGCCGATGCTGGACATGTGGAACAAGCGCGAGATCGACTTCATCGCCACCGACCCGGAGCGTGTGCCGGGCCTGGCCAATCCGCCCTTCGCCGCCACGGCCCACATGGGCAAGATGACCGGCGAGGCGAGGGCCAAGGCCGCTGCCGAAGGCGCACGCACCGTGCCGCCGCGCGAGCATGGCGGCAACTGCGACATCAAGGACCTGTCGCGCGGCTCCAAGGTCTTCTTCCCGGTGTACGTCGACGGCGCGGGTCTCTCGGTGGGCGATCTGCACTTCAGCCAGGGCGACGGCGAGATCACCTTCTGCGGCGCGATCGAGATGGCCGGCTGGGTCCACATGAAGGTCAGCCTGATCAAGGGCGGCATGGCCAAGTACGGCATCAAGAACCCGATCTTCAAGCCGAGTCCGATCACGCCCAGCTACAACGACTACCTGATCTTCGAAGGCATCTCGGTCGACGAGGCGGGCAAGCAGTATTACCTCGACGTGCACATCGCCTACCGCCAGGCTTGCCTCAACGCCATCGAGTACCTGAAGAAGTTCGGCTACTCGGGTGCGCAGGCCTACTCGATCCTGGGCACGGCGCCGGTGCAGGGCCACATCAGCGGCGTGGTCGACGTGCCCAACGCCTGCGCGACGCTCTGGCTGCCGACGCAGATCTTCGATTTCGACATCAACCCGAACGCGGCGGGGCCGACGAAGATGATCGACGGATCGATCGACATGCCGCTGTCGCACGACCTCGCCTGAGACCGGCATGCCGACCTACGACTACGCCTGCGGCCGCTGCGGCGGCTTCGATGCTTTCCGCGCGCTGGCCGCGCGCAACGAGCCTGCCGCCTGTCCGCACTGCGGCCAGGCGGCGGCGCGCGTGTTCGCGAGCGCGCCGAGCCTGGCGCTGATGGCGGGTGCCACGCGCCGGGCGATCGAGACCAACGAGCGCGCTTCGCATGCACCGCAGAGTTCGCGGGACTACGCGCGCCTGAAGCACCCCGCCGGCTGCGGCTGCTGCTCGGGTGCGCGCTCCGGCGCCACGCTGAGGGCGCCGAACGGCGCCAAAAGCTTTCCGTCCAAGCGCCCCTGGATGATCAGCCACTGAGGGTCAGCGGCCGGTCTCCTTGAGGTAAGCCGTGCGCGCCGCGAAGGCCGTGTTCGCGAAATCGGAGAACACGCCGTCGATGCCGGCACGGAAGTAGGCCAGGTACTCCGCCACCGGGTCGCCCTTGTAGACGCCCGCCAGGTACTGCGACTCGTTGCGGAAGGTGTAGCTGTGCACGAACAGCCCGGCCTTGTGCGCGTCGGCGATCAGCGCGGTCGGCTTCACGGTGTTGACCTCGGCCAGCGTGCCCTTGTAGGGCGGGTCCTTGAAGGGCACGATGGTGTGCGCCATCACCTGCGGCTTCCACGGGCCGATGCCGTCGGCATAGGTCTTGACCTCCGCCAGGCCGGCCGGCGTCAGCATGGTGCCGAAGAAGCGCGGGTCGCCGGCCAGCGTCCAGCTGTAGGGACGGCCATCGACGAAGGTGTAGACATCGTTCGTGACGTAGATCATCTCGCCGGTCTTGAAGTCGATGTCGTTTCCGTCGACCAGCTGCACCGCCTTGGCCTTCAGGCCTGCCGAGCGCAGGTACTTGAGGCTCGCCGGATCGAAGCTCTGCACGAAGACCGGGGCGTCCTTGCGATTGAGGTCGTTGAAGTTCAGCACCTTGAGCAGCGCGTCTTCCAGCGGGTGGCTGCCGGCCGGCCCGCAGCCGTTGGCGATCGCCTGTGCGTTGTTCCAGATCGGGTTCTTGGTCTCGGGGTAGACCGTGAGCGTGCGGCCCGTTGAAGCGCTCTTGGCCTTGGCGATGTCGATCACCTCCTGGAAGCTCAGGATCGGCAGCTTGCCGTTGAGCGCGGTCGGACGCTGGGCCTTCGCGTCGTAGGTGGTGCCGGCGATCCATTGCTTGAGCTCGGCCATCGTGAAGTCGGTGATCGACCAGTCGTTGGTGTGGTCCTCGCTGTCGACGATCAGGGACTTGAGCACCGACTTCGGATCGGCCGGGTTCGTCAGGTCGCTGAGGTACTTGGGCGGACCGTTCTCGGCCAACGGCGGATAGGCGACATCGACCAGCACGCCGGGCACCGTGCGCTTGCGCGCGGCCACCGTGGAGTTGGTCGCGGCGACGTCGGCGATGTTCGTGTTGTCGCTCAGCCAGGGGTTGTGGCGCGCGACCAGCACGCAGTCCCTGGTGAGATGCACGTCGGTCTCCAGCGAATCGGCGCCGGCATCGGCCGCCGCTTCGTAGGCTGCCTGGGTCTCTTCGGGGAAGAGCCCGGGCAGGCCGCGGTGGCCGATCACCAGCGGGACGCTGCCGTCCAGCGTGCCCAGCGGCGCGGGCTGAGGTGCGGGTGCCGGCGCAGGCGCCGGCGGATTGACGGCGATGGGCGGGAACGAGATCCCGCCGCCGCTGCCTCCGCCGCCGCAGGCGGCCATGAGGAGCGAGCCGCCGAGGGCGGCGATGGCGCGCAGGGCGCGGGGTGCCGGAGCCGGCACGGGTTTCTTGGCGTTCATGGCGTGTGCGGTCAGGACTTGGCGCCGAAGTCCAGCGCGCCGGTCAGGTCGCCCATCGGGTGGCTGCCGTTCTTCGTCAGCGCGAGGTCGCGCTCGACCAGGCCCTTCAGCGGCTCCAGCGACCAGCGGTGCGTGATGAAGCGCAGGATCGATGCGGTGTCGTACTGGGTCTTGTCGACGTAGCCCTTGCGCGCAAAGGGCGAGACGACCAGCGCCGGGATGCGCGTGCCCGGACCCCAGCGGTCGCCCTTGGGCACCGCCGCGTGGTCGTAGAAGCCGCCGTTCTCGTCGTAGGTGACGACCACCAGCATGTTCTTCCACTGCGGGCTGGCCTGCAGCTTCGCGATCAGGTCGGCGATGTGCGCGTCGCCGTCAGCCACGCTCGCGTAGCCGGCGTGCTGGTTCAGGTTGCCCTGCGGCTTGTAGAAGCTCACGGCGGGCAGCGTGCCGGCCGCCATGTCCTTCTGGAAGTCGGCGTCGAAGTCCTTCAGGTGCGCTGCGCGCGCATCGGCGTGCGTGGCCGGATCGAAGGCCGCGTAGTAGTTGAAGGGCTGGTGGTGGAACTGGAAGTTCGGCGTCTGCGCCGCCGGCGGCACCGCCGCGGGAAACGCGCGGTCGCCCTTGGCGATGGCCGAGGTGCTGGCCCAGGCGCCGCCGTACCAGGCCCAGCTCAGGCCCTTCTTGTCGAGCACTTCGCCGATGGTGGTCTGCGACTGCGCCGGCAGCGTGGTGGGCTTGGTCGGGTCCGCAAACAGCTTGCTGCCATCGCCGGCCGCGGGCGCGTTGCCGCTCGGCTGGTAGGGCGGCTGCATGGTGTTGACCGCGTAGAAGGTGCCGCTTGCATCCTTCGGCGTCAGCGTGTTGTCGTTCTTGAAGACCGGCGCGCCGTTGAGCACCGAGGTCGGCATGGTCGCGGCCGGCGTCAGGCGCACGAAGTTGCCTTCGCCGTCGAGGTCGACGGCCGAGATCGAGGCCTTGGCCGGCGAGCTGTCGGCATCGGCGTTCGGGTAGACGGGCGCGCAGGCGCACACCAGGTACTGGTGGTTCAGGAACGAACCGCCGAAGGCACCCATGAAGAAGTTGTCGGCCAGCGTGTATTGCTGCGCCACCTTCCACAGCGCCATCTTGCTGCCGTCGTAGTAGCCCATGCTCAGGCCGCCGGCGTCCGAGTAGGCGCTGAACTTGTCGTTCTTGCCGCCGTCGATCTGCATCTGGTTGTTGTAGAAGCGGTGCACCAGGTCGCGCGTGATGATCGACTGCGGCACCGAAATGCCGGTGTTGAAGAAGCCTGCCGGATCGTCGATGCGGAAGGGCTTGTTGGGCATGCCGACCGTCTGGGCCTGCGTGACCACGGTGGTCTGGCCGGCGGCGGTGACGCCGGTCCAGACCGGCGGCAGCGCCGGCAGGATCGAGCCGTCGAAGTCCTTCTGCGGCTCGGCACTGCTCGACGCCGGATTGACGCCCGGAATCCCGTTGGCACCGGGATAGAGCCCGTAGAGGTTGTCGAAGCCGCGGTTCTCGGCATAGATGACGACCACGTTCTTGATCTTGTCGAGCGCAAAGCGGTTGCGCAGCGCCTTGATCACGTCGCCGCCCGAGCCGGCCTCGGCGATCGCCTCGGCGATGCGTTCGATCGACTGGTCGATCTCCGTCTGCAGCGCGGTGCGGATCGCGGCATCGGTGATCTTGTTGTGGTCGACGAGCAATTGCGCTTCGGCCACGCCGAGCCGTGCGGCCAGCGCCGCGCGCGCCGCGGCCAGGTCGCCGCCGTTGTCTTCCATCAGCGCGACCAGCTCGGTGCTGAGCGCGCTCACTACGCCGTTGGCGCCGGCCGGCGCACGGAACACCAGCGGCTGCGTGACCGCGCTTTCGACGCCGGTCGCGGGATCGAAGCGCTTGCTCGACGTGCCGATCTCGGCCACCACGGCGCCCTGGGCGCCGAGCTTGAAGGCGCCGTCGGCGTCGGTGGTGGTGCTCGTTTCGCCGGCATCGCAGCGCCCGTTGGCGTTGGCGTCGATGCAGACCTTGGCGTTGCGGTAGTAGCTGCCCGTGACGACGCCGCTGGTCGAAGGCGAGTTGCCGCTGGGGAAGAAGCCGCCGAAGCCGGAGCCGCTGCCGCCACCGCCGCAAGCGGCGATGACGGAAGCGGCCGCGACAGCGGCAGGCCAGGGTGCAAGACGCAGGAACTGGCGCTTCTGCGCCGTGGAGAAGTGAGAAGAGGGAGTCATCATGGAGGAGTTATGAGGTATGGATGAGCCCGACCCTATGTCGGGCCCGTCGATGCTCCGCCCGGTCGATGACAGGGACATTTCAGAGTCGTCACGGCGCTGTCATCGCGCGCGCCTACGCTTATCGCCCGCTGCCCATGTCATCTTCCCAACCTGTATTTGCCCGCTGCCGGACGGCCTTCGTCGCAGCGGCCGCCGCGCTGTTGCTCATGGGTTGCGAGCGCTCGTCCCCACCGGCGCCGGCAACGCCGCAAGCGCCGCCATCGCCGACAGCACCGGTGCCCGCGCACGCAGGCGCCACCTACGCGCCCACGCCCGGACATCCGCAGCCCAGCGCCGCGCAACTGACAGCGCTGGGGCGGCGCATCTTCTTCGATCCCTCGCTCTCCGCGTCAGGCATGCAATCGTGCGCGAGCTGCCACGATCCGCGCCATGCCTACGGTCCGGCGAACGCACTCTCGGTGCAGCTCGGCGGCGCCGATGGCCGCACGCCGGGCCCGCGCGCGGCGCCCTCGCTGCGCTACCTGCAGACGCTCACCGCCTTCACCGAGCACCATCACGACAACGACGGCGACGACAGCATCGACGCCGGGCCCACCGGCGGCCGTATGTGGGACGGCCGCGCCGGCTCGGCGCACGAGCAGGCCGGGCTGCCGCTGCTGTCGGCCGCCGAGATGGCGAACGGGACGGCCGACGAGGTGTCGCGCAAGCTCGCGCGTGCAAGCTATGCGCAAGAGATGCGCTCCGCCTTCGGCGACGATGTGTTCAAGGACCCGGCCGCGGCTTTTCGCGCCGCGGGCCTGGCGCTGGAAGTGTTCCAGGAATCACCGACCGATTTCTATCCCTTCACCAGCAAGTACGACGCCGTGCTGCGCGGCCAGCAGAAGCTCAGCCCGGCCGAAGCGCGCGGCCTGAAGCTCTTCAACGCGGAAGGGAAGGGCAACTGCGCGTCCTGTCACATCAGCGAGCGCACGCCGGACGGCGCCTTCCCGCTCTTCACCGACTTCGGCCTGATCGCCTTGGCCGTGCCGCGACATCGCGGCCTGGCGGCCAACGCGGACCCGGCGTACCACGACCTCGGCCTGTGCGGCCCGATCCGCACCGGCTTCGCGGACCGGCCCGAATACTGCGGCCTGTTCCGCACGCCGAGCCTGCGCAACGTCGCGCTGCGCCAGTCCTTCTTCCACAACGGCGTGTTCCATTCGCTCGAAGAGGTGCTGCGCTTCTATGCCCAGCGCGACACCGCGCCGCAGCGCTGGTATGCGCGCGCGGCCAACGGCAAGACGCAGGTCTTCGACGACCTGCCGCCGCAGTACCACGCCAACGTCAACATCGATCCGCCCTTCGGCCAGAAGCCCGGCGAGAAGCCCGCATTGAGCGAGGCCGAGATCCGCGACGTGATCGCCTTTCTGCGCACCCTGACCGATGCGGACCAGTTGCCCGCACCGGCTCAGTCGGCCGTGAGCGTCATGCCGGCACGCAAGCCGCCGACGGCCGAAGGGCCGACCCACAGATCGAACTGACCCGGCTCGACGGTCGGCTCCATGTCCTGCCCGATGAACATCAGGTCGGCGCGCGTGAGCGTGAACTCGACCGTGGCCGTGGCGCCGGCCGCCACGCGCACCTTGCGGAAGCCCTTGAGCTCGCGCACCGGCCGCGTGACGCTGGCGGCGCGGTTGCCGATGTAGAGCTGCACCACTTCCTCGGCCTCGCGCTGGCCGGTGTTGGTGACGCGCGCACGCACACGCACCGTGCCGTCCCAGCTCATGCGCGACGGGCTCAGCTCGACCGCGTCGTAGCGCACGCGCGCATAGCCGATGCCGTGGCCGAAGGGGAACAGCGCATCGTTGCTCGCGTCCAGGTAGCGCGCCTTGTAGAAGGTGGCCGGCGCGTCGGCGAGCTGCGGCCGGCCGGTGCGCTTGTGGCTGTAGTAGTAGGGCACCTGGCCCGGCGTCTGCGGAAAGCTCACCGGCAGCCGGCCCGAAGGGTTGACGTCGCCGAAGAGCACGTCGGCGATCGCGTGCCCGGTTTCGGTGCCGAGGAACCAGGTGACCAGGATCGCGCGCGCATTGCGCACCCCGCCGCGAAGCGCCAGCGCGCGGCCGTTGCGCAGCAGCACGACGACCGGCTTGCCGGTGGCCGCCACCGCATCGGCGAGTTCCTGCTGCGCGCGCGGGATCTCGATGTCGCTGCGCGAACGCGCCTCGCCCGACATCTGCTCGTTCTCGCCGATCGAAAGCACCACCACGTCGGCCGCGCGCGCGGCGGCGACCGCGACGGCAACGCCGCCGGCGATCGGCGCCTCGACATCGGAGCCACGCACCACCGTCAACAGATCGGGCGAGGCGAGCGATTGCCGTATCGCGTCCTCGATGCCGGCCGGCGGCGCCTGGCCCGGAAAGACGCGCCAGGGTCCGAACAGATCCTCGGTGCCGGCGAAGGGACCGATGAGCGCGATGCGCTTGCCGGACCTGGGCAGGGGCAGCACGTCGCCGTCGTTGCGCAGCATCACGATCGACCGGCCTGCCGCATCGCGCGCCAGCGCCTGGTGCGCGGCGGCGTCGAAGCGCGGGCCCGGCGTGTCCTCGAGGCCACGGAAGGGATGCTCGAAGAGGCCGAGGCGCTGCTTGACCCGCAGCACGCGGCGCACCGCATCGTCGAGCCGCGACATCGGCACTTCGCGCGAGGCCACCAGGTCGGGCAGGTATTTCATGTACAGGCCGCTCTGCATGCTGACGTCGGTGCCCGCGAGGAAGGCGCGCTTGGCCGCCTCGCGCCCATCGGCCGCGAAGCCGTGCGCGATGAGTTCTTCGTCGGCCGTGTAGTCGGACACCACGAAGCCCTGGAAGCCCCACTCGCCGCGCAGCACGCCGGTCAGCAGCGCGCGGTTGGCGTTCGAGGGAATGCCGCCGATCTCGTTGAAGGCGCTCATGATCGACAGCGCGCCAGCATCGATCGCGGCGCGAAAGGGCGGCAGGTAGACCTCGCGCAAGGTGCGTTCCGAGAGGTCGACCGCGTTGTAGTCGAGCCCGCCCTCGGCCGCGCCGTAGCCGGCGAAGTGCTTGGGCGTGGCGAGCATCGCGTCCGCGCGCGACAGGTCCGGGCCCTGGAAGCCGCGCACACGTGCCGCTGCGAATTGCCGGCCCAGGTACACGTCTTCGCCCGCGCCTTCGACGCCGCGGCCCCAGCGCGCATCGCGTGCGATGTCCACCATCGGCGCGAAAGTCCAGCGGAAGCCGTCGGCGCTGGCTTCGACCGCCGACGCATGCGCGGTGCGCTCGGCCAGGGCCGGCTCCCAGCTCGCCGCCTCCGCGAGCGGCACCGGGAACACGGTGCGAAAGCCGTGGATGATGTCGGCGCCGAAAAGCAAGGGAATGCCCAGGCGCGATTCCTTGACCGCCACCTGCTGGGCACGCAGCTTGCCTTCGAGACCCTCGTTGTTGAAGAGGCCGGTCACACGGCCGGCGCGGATGTCGGCGAGCTGCTGCTCCACGCTCTGGCGCGCGGCCTGCGGGTTGGCCACGACGTCGACGCCCGCGGGTGCATAAAGGCTCAGCTGGCCCACCTTCTCTTCGACCGTCATGCGCACGATGAGGGACTCGATGTGCGCGTAGGACAACGCACCCGGGCCGCTGCCCGTGGCGCAGCCGGCGATGCAGGCGAAAAGGAGGAGGGTGAGGGCGAGGCGGGGGACGCTGCGAAAAACGCTCATCGCCCGTATTTTCGCGTGAGTCGAATGGCTCGGAAATCCGTCGGGCTCTCGGCGGCGCTGTACCTACGTCAATCAACGTATTCGCCGCCGCTCGCCGGCTTCGCAGAATGAGCCGCTTCCAGGCCACAGACGAGGATGCATCACCATGATTCACGGCGATATTTCGAGCAGCAAGGACACCGTCGGCGTCGCGGTCGTCAACTACAAGATGCCGCGCCTGCACACGCGCGACCAGGTGCTGGAGAACGCCAAGGCCATCGCGAAGATGGTGGAGGGCATGAAGGTCGGCCTGCCCGGGCTGGACCTCGTGATCTTTCCCGAGTACAGCACGCACGGGATCATGTACGACGGCGCCGAGATGTACGAGAACGCGGCGACGGTGCCGGGCGCCGAGACCGAGATCTTCGCCGCGGCCTGCCGCAAGGCCAAGGTGTGGGGCGTGTTCTCGCTCACGGGCGAGCGGCACGAGGAGCATCCGAGGAAGGCGCCCTACAACACGCTGATCCTCATGAACGACCAGGGCGAGATCGTCCAGAAGTACCGCAAGATCATGCCCTGGGTGCCGATCGAGGGCTGGTACCCGGGCAACAGCACCTACGTGAGCGAGGGCCCCAAGGGCCTGAAGATCAGCCTCATCATCTGCGACGACGGCAACTACCCCGAGATCTGGCGCGACTGCGCGATGAAGGGAGCCGAACTCATCGTGCGCTGCCAGGGCTACATGTACCCGGCCAAGGAGCAGCAGATCCTGATCTCCAAGGCCATGGCCTTCGCCAACAACACCTACGTGGCGGTGGCCAATGCGGCGGGCTTCGACGGCGTGTATTCGTACTTCGGCCACTCGGCCATCATCGGCTTCGACGGCCGCACGCTCGGCGAATGCGGCGAGGAGGAGATGGGCATCCAGTACGCCGCGCTGTCGAAGAGCCTGATCCGCGACTTCCGCAGGAACGGCCAGTCGGAGAACCACCTGTTCAAGCTGCTGCACCGCGGCTACACCGGCATCCTGAACTCGAACGAAGGCGACAAGGGCCTGGCGAACTGCCCCTACGACTTCTACGCCCAGTGGATCGCCGATCCGCAAGGCACGCGCGAAAAGGTCGAGGCGCTCACGCGTTCCACGGTCGGCACCGCTGAAGCGCCGATCGAAGGCATCCCCAACGAGGAGACCGCCAACCTCTACCGCTGAGGGCGGCCTGCCGGCGCGGGCACAATCCGCGCCATGAGGCAATGGTTGCGTACGCAGGGTGGCTGGTGGCTCGCATGGCTGCTGGTCGCCGGCGCCGGTGCGGCCTGGATCGCGCGCGCCGAACTGCGGCAGCAGTACGAGGACTTCGAGGCCAACGGCCGCATCGCGCATCGGCTCATGAGCCAGCAGGTGGTGCAGTACGACGCAGTGCTCGCCACGCTCGCGCTGCTGGAGTCCGCGCCCGACGCGGGGCGGCCGGAGCAGCGCCTGCCCGCGGTCTACCCGTCGATCCTCGGCGTCGAGCGGCGCGATGCGGGCGCGACGTGGTCCGATCCTGCGCTGGCCGCAGCGGAAACCAAGTCGCGCGAACTGCGGCGCCCCGAACTCGCGAGCCAGGATTTCGCGCGCGGGCGCTACCGCCTGGTGATCGGCGCCGTGCCGACCAGCTATGCGCTGGACATCGACCTGGCGGCCACTGTGCCGTGGCGCGACTGGCCGATGGACCCGAAGCAGAGCCCGGTGCGCGTGGTGCTCGAACGCGCGGGGCAGCAGTTCGTGGTGCAGCCGGGCTTGCCCCAAGCCGTTCAGGGCGAACGGGGACGAGGCGGCTGGCACTTCGATTTCCGCAAGGTGCTGGCATCGGACAGCCAGGCCTTCGACCTGGTCGCGCAGCGCCGCGTGTCCTGGCGCGAGCTGCCCTGGGCCTGGATGGCCGCGTGGGCGCTGGCGATGGCCGTGGTGCTCGCCGGCGCGTACACGCTGCGGCGACAGCGCATCGAGCGGCGGCGCGCCGAGGAACTGCTGCGGCTCGGCCAGGTCGCGCGGCTCAATGCGCTCGGCGAGCTCGCGGCCGGCATGGCGCACGAGCTCAACCAGCCGTTGACGGCAGTGCTCGCCAACACGCAAGCCGCGCGCCGCCTGCTCGACGAAGACCCGCCCGAACTCGACACCGCACGCGCCGCCATGCAGCAGGCCGCCGAACAGGCGCGCCGCGCGGCCGACGTGGTGGGGCGCCTGCGCCGCGTGATCGAGCGGCCGGCGCATGCGGACGAGGCGAAGCCCGTGATCCTGCAGGAGGTGGTGCGCAGCGCGCTGCACCTGCTCGGCCCGGAACTCGACCGGCGAACGATCGCGCCGGTGTTCGACGGCGCTGCGCAGGCGCCGGTCAGCGTGCGGGCCGAGCCGGTGGCGCTCGAACAGATCGTCCACAACCTGCTGATGAATGCGCTGCAGGCGCTCGACGAGCAGCCGGCCGGCGATCGGCAGCTGCGCCTGACCGTGGTGCGCAACGGCGAGCACGGCGTGCTGACCGTGAGCGACAACGGCCGCGGCATCGCGCCCGAGGCGCTGCCGCGCATCTTCGAGCCCTTCTTCAGCACGCGCGAGGGCGGCCTTGGCCTGGGCCTGAGCCTGTGCGAAACGCTGGCCGGCGAGATGGGCGGCACGCTCGCGGCCGAGTCCGCGCCGCCGCGCGGCGCGCGCTTCACGCTGCGCCTGCCGCTGGCATTGCCGCCTCTGCGGGAGCGCCGTGCATGACGAACGAGCCGCTGTCCCCGCTGATCCACCTGATCGACGACGACCGCGCGGTGCGCGAGAGCCTGGCCCTGCTGATCGGCACCGTGGGCCTGCGGGCGCAGGGCTGGTCGGACCCGCAGGCCTTCATTGAAGGCTTCGACCGCGGCGGCATCGGCGCGATCGTGCTCGACGTGCGCATGCCGGGCATCAGCGGCCTCGCGGTGCTCGACACGCTGGTCGCGCAGGGCGTGGACCAGCCCGTGATCATGCTGACCGGCCATGGCACGGTCGAGATGTGCCGGCGCGCCTTCAAGGCCGGTGCGGCCGAGTTCCTGGAGAAGCCGGTCGACGACGAGCAACTGCTCGAAGCCCTGCAGCATGCGGTGCGCCAGCACGTGCGCTCGCGCGAACGGGCGCAGGCCGACCAGGCGGCGCGCGAGCGCTACGCGCAGCTGTCCGAGCGCGAGCGCGAGGTGACGGGTTTCATCGTGGCCGGTCTCACCAACAAGGAGATCGCGCGCGAACTCGCCCTGTCGCCGCGCACGATCGAGACGCACCGCGCCAATCTCTTCGCCAAGCTCGAATGCGATTCGCTGGCGCAGCTGATCCGGCGCTACGCGGCGCTGGTCGACGGCGCGCCGTGAGCGTCGCTCCGTAGTTCTACGCAGCGGCGGGCGTAGCCGCACGAATGGTCTTTCGGCGGCCCGGTTTCTACAGTTGTCCCACCAACTACCCCTGGAGAACTGAATGCAATCGACCCTTCGCCTCGGCAGCCTCGCCGTCCTGCTCGCCGCTTCCGCGCTGAGCGCGCAAGCCCAGGCACCGGCACCGGCACCGAGCCCTGCCGTGCGCAGCGAGAAGAACATGTCGCTCGAGCTCGCGAACCAGATCGCCGCGGCGACCGTGGCGGCCTGCGCAGCCAATGGCTACGCGGTGGCTGCCACCGTGGTCGACCGCGCCGGCGTCGTGCGCGCGGTGCAGCGCGCCGACAACGCGGGCTCGCACACCGTGGGTGCCAGCGAACGCAAGGCCTGGACCTCGGCCTCGGCCAAGGCCCCCACGCTGGCCATGATGGAGAACGCGCAGAAGAACCCCGGCGCGGCCAACCTGGTCAACATCCCCGGCTTCCTGCTGCTCGGCGGCGGCGTGCCGGTCAAGGCCGGCAACGAAGTCATCGGTGCCGTGGGCGTGGGCGGCGCACCGGGCGGCCATCTGGACGACCAGTGCGCCAACGCCGGCATCGAGAAGGTCAAGGCCCAGCTGGGCTGAGCACGATGAAGGCCGCCCCTGCCTTCGTTGTTGCACTGGCGCTGGTGGCGGCGGGCTTCGTCGCGCCGGCCGCGGCGCAGGTGGCGCCGGCCGCCGCCGAGGTGCTGGCCTACGAAGGCCTGCACCAGGCGGCGTGGCGCGGCGACCTGCCGCGGCTCAAGACATTGATCGGGGCCGGTGCCGATCTCGAAGCGCGCGATGGCCGCGGCCGCACGCCGCTGCACGTGGCGGCACATGCGCGCCAGCGCGAAGCGATCCGCGTGCTGGCCAAGGCCGGCGCCAGGCTCGATCGGCTCGAGGACGACCGCTACGACGCCGTGACCATCGCTGCGGTGGCCGACGACGTGCAGACGCTTTCGCTGCTGCTGTCGCTCGGCGCCAGCGCACGCCAGACGACGAGCCGCTACGACGGCACCGCGCTGATCGCCGCCGCCCATCTCGGGCATGACGAGGTGGTGCGGCGCCTGATCGCGGCCGGCGCGCCGCTGGACCACGTCAACAACCTGCATTGGACCGCGCTGATCGAGTCGATCGTGCTCGGCGACGGCGGCCCGCGCCACCAGCGCACGCTGGCTGCGCTGGTCGATGCCGGCGCGAACCTGCAGTTGGCGGACCGGCAGGGCAACACGCCGCTGCGGCTGGCCCGCGCGCGCGGCTATGCCGTCATGGTCGAAAAGCTCAAGGCCGCGGGCGCGAAGTAGGGGCCGCAGGCCCCAGGCTCGGGGACAATCGGGCGTTCCTCGATACAGGGCCGCCCCATGTACATGCCACCCCAGTTCAATTCGCAAGACCGCGCCATCGCCGCGGAACTGATGCGCGAGCACCCTTTCGCCAGCCTGATCTCGACCGACGACGCCGGGCTGCCGTATGTGTCGCACCTGCCGCTGGTGCTCGACGACCGCGGGGAGGGCGGCTTCGCGCTGCTCGGCCATTGCGCCAAGCCCAATCCGCATTGGCGCTACCTGCAGGCGCGGCCGCAGGCGATCGTGAGTTTCCTGGGGCCGCATGCCTACATGTCGCCCTCGGTCTATCCGGACCTCGCACGCGTGCCGACCTGGAACTACCTCGCGGTGCACTGCACGGTGCAGGCCCAGTTGATCGAAACGCCGGCCGAGAAGGACGCGCTGCTCAAGCGCCTGATCGGCGAACACGAACCCGCCTACGCCCAGCAGTGGCGCGATCTCGGCGAGGAGTTCCAGCACAAGATGCTGAACGGCATCGTCGGCTTCGAGCTGCAGGTGACGGCGCTGCAATGCAAGCTCAAGCTCAACCAGCACCGGCGAGAATCGCACGTGGCGATGTACGCGCGCTACAGCGAAGGCACGCCGGACGAACAGGCGCTGGCCGTGTGGATGCAGCGCCTCGGATTGAAGACCGACGCGGCGCAGACGGAGGGGAGCTGAAATGCGCATCGCCGGATTGATCGGCCTGGTGCTCGCGCTCGCGATCGTCGGGCTCCTCGTCAAGAAGCAGCTGAGCAGCGTCGTGGCGGCCCCGGCTGGTGCGCCCGCCGGCGCTGCGCAGCCCGCCGATGCGCGCGCGCAAAGCCAGCAGATCCAGCAGCAGTACAAGCAATCGCTGGACGCCGCGATGCAGCAGCGGCGCCCGGTCCCTGATGACAACTGACGAGGACTGGATGCGGCTCGCGCTGGCCGAAGCGCGGCTGGCGGCGGAGGCCGGCGAAGTGCCGGTCGGCGCCGTGCTCGTGAAGGACGGCCGGCTCGTCGCCAAGGGACGCAACGCACCGGTCGCGCAGCACGACCCCAGTGCGCATGCCGAGATGGATGCGCTGCGCGCGGGCGGTGCTGCGTTGGGCAACTACCGCCTCGATGGCTGCGAGCTCTACGTCACGCTCGAACCTTGCGCGATGTGCGCCGGCGCGATGCTGCATGCGCGGCTGGCGCGCGTGGTGTTCGGCGCGGCCGATCCCAAGACCGGCGCGGCGGGCTCGGTGCTCGACCTGTTCGCACAAGACCGGCTCAACCATCGCACGCAGGTGCATGGCGGCGTGCTGGCGGCGGAATGCAGCGATCTGCTGCAGGAATTCTTCAAGGACCGGCGCAGCGCGGCGCGAGAAGCGGCCGAGCCTTTGCGCGACGATGCCTTGCGCACGCCGGCCGAACGCTTCGCCGGCTTGGCCGACTACGGATTCGCGCCGCACTTCGTGAGCGATCTGCCGAGCCAGCGCGGCTGGCGCATGCACCATCTCGACGAGGGGCCAGGCGACGCGCGCTGCACCTGTCTGTGCCTGCACGGGCCCGGCGAATGGAGCTATTTCTTCCGCCACCTTGCGGCCGTGCCGGCGCTGCGCGTGCTGGCGCCCGACCTGATCGGCTTCGGCCAGAGCGACAAGCCCAAGCGGGAGAACGTCCATACCCTGGCCTGGCATCGCGACCTGCTGCTCGAATGGCTCGATCGCCTGCAGCCCGGACCGCTCGCGCTGGTGCACAGCGCAGGCGCTTCCGAGCTCGCGTCCCTGCTCGCCATTGCGGCGCCCGGACGCTTCGCGCCGACCCTGGTCGCGCCCGACGGCGGCGAGCCGGTGGACGCGGCATGGCGTGCGCCTTTCCCCGATCGCGGATTCGCAGCCGCGCTGCGCGCCCTGGGGCCGATCCGGGCCGGGGTCTCGGGCCCCAGCGCCGCCCAGGCAGCCCAGTTGGCGCGGGACGCGATGGGATACTTCGCCCCGTGAAAAAGAAACACATCTACATCTACTCGCCCTCCAGCGCCGTGCGCGACAAGGCCGCATTCCGGCGCGGCGTGAAGCGGCTGCAGGCGCTGGGCCACGAAGTCGAACTCGACGAAGCCGCACTCGCCACCCACCAGCGCTTCGCCGGCGACGATGCCACCCGCCTGGCCGCGATCGCGCGTGCGGCCGCCAGCCGCGCCGACGTGGCGCTGATCTCGCGCGGCGGCTACGGGCTGACGCGCATCCTCGATGCCATTCCCTACAAGGCCGTGACGAAGGCGATCGAACACGGCACCGAGTTCGTCGGCCTGAGCGACTTCACGGCCCTGCAGAACGCGCTGCTGGCGAAGACCGGTGCAGTGACCTGGGCCGGCCCCGCGCTCGGCGAAGACTTCGGCGCCGAGGCGGGCGCCGACGACATCATGGAAGCCTGCTTCGACGATCTGCTGGGCGGGCACGGCGAGGGCACCGGCTGGCGCGCACCGGCGCGCGACGCGGCGGCCATGGACCGATTTCGCAGCATCCACGATGCCGTGCTGTGGGGCGGCAATCTCTGCGTGCTTACCAGCCTGCTCGGCACGCCGTATTTCCCCCAGGTCGACAAGGGCGTGCTGTTCTTCGAGGACGTGAACGAACACCCCTACCGCGTCGAACGCATGCTCGACCAGTTGCGCCATGCGGGCGTGCTGGCGCGCCAGAAGGCGGTGGTCTTCGGGCAATTCACGGGCGTGCGCAAGGTGCCGCACGACCGCGGCTTCGGCATGCAGACCGTGGTCTCACGGCTGCGCGAGCTGATCAAGGTGCCGGTGCTGACGGGCTTGCCCTTCGGTCATGTGCCGACGAAGGTGCTGCTGCCAGTGGGAGCCAAGGTGGAACTCGCGGCCGACGGTCGCGACATCTTCATGGTATGGGGACACCGGCACCACGCGCACTGAAAAAAAAGGCTGCGTAAGCAGCCTTTTCTTAGGTGGTGATGCGGTGGTGCGGCCTCGGGCCCATCGCGCCGGGCAGGCCGCCCTTGAACAGGCGGTTGATCTGCCGCATCTGGCGGCGCGCGGCGACTTCGCCATCGACGGCGCTCAGCGCCGTCAGCACGTCCTGACGCAGGTACCAGAGGGCTTCGAGATCGCCGGCAAAGCGAACGCGCTGGGCAACGCGCTGAACGGAATGGCCGCCATGAACCTGCAGCAGCGACAGCATGGCAGTGCGGATCTGGCCCATTTGCCGATCCGTGGAGCGGCGCGCGCCTAGCCCGGGAAACGACATTAAGCGAAAGAAACTGCTAAGTGACACCATGGGAGACGAAGGCGGTAGCCGGAGCCCTGAGGGTTCCCACGTTAAGGCCCGGCATGGCGGCACACAAGTGCGGAAACATCATTTCTTGTTCAAAAACAACATACTTCACGAATCAGTTGAAGCATTGTCGAAGAACTGATACCTAAGTTGTACTCAACGAGAGAAAGTACACGGTATGGCTTGTTCCGAAATGAAAAAGCAACAGCTGCGCGCGCAACTTGCTTGATTTGAGGCGTTCCAAAAGTCGTTCTGCAGATGCTTTGCCATAATCCCTCGGCGAGAGATACCAAAAATTTCACACAAATGAGCGCCCACCCCACTGTCGTTTTTGCTGACCTGACGGGGAGTACCAGGGTCTTCGAGGCCATGGGCAACGCACGTGCGACAGAAACTGTCACGCGGCTGATCCAGTGGATCGGCGGCGTCTGCGAAGCACATGGCGGCCGCGTCGTGAAATCGTTGGGCGATGGCGTCTTTGCGATATTCACCAATGGTGCAATGGCCACCCGGGCCGTGCTGGAGCTCCAGCGCAATCACCAGAAGCGTCTCCAGACCTGGCCTGCACCGCTTCGGATGGAACTGCAGATCGGCGTGGCGAGCGGCGAGGTCGTCGAAGTCGACGGCGACTGCTACGGCGACGCGGTCAACCTGGCCTCGCGGCTCAGCGATCTGGCCGGTCCGAGCCAGATCTGGGCCACCGAATCGGTCATCGACGAACTGCACGGCGGCGAAGTGCGCCACCGCAGCCTCGGGCCGATCAACATCCGCGGCAAGAACGAAATGCCGACCGTCCATCGCATCGACTGGCAGGACGAGGTCACGGAGTTCCTCACGATGCCGGCCTCGCTGGCGACGCAGGTGCGCGGGCCCGATTCCTCCTTCGGACAGATCGAGCTCGCATGGCTCGATGTGCGCTCGATGTTCCGCGCCGCGGAGCTGCCCATCCACCTGGGACGCGTCGACGAGGCCCAATTCGTGGTCAACGACCCGCGCGTTTCGCGGCTGCATGCGCGCATCGAGGCGCGTCAGGGCAGTTGCGTGCTGGTCGACGTCAGCACCTACGGCACCTGGGTCCGCTTTCACGGCACCGCAGGCGCCAGCGGCGAGATCGCGCTTCGGCGCGATGAATGCGTGCTGCACGGCAGCGGCGAAATCGGACTGGGCGCACCCTTGAGCGACTTCAGCGCGCCGACCATTTCATTCAACACGACCGGCGGCAACGTGCTGCTGGCGCGCCGCGACCTGCGTTAGCGACCGGGTCGCCGGCCCGCGCCGCGCGAATCTTCTTGGCAAGGCCTGCAAGTGCGCCCACCATGGCGGGCTCTTCGCCGCCGCGCCATGCTGCCACCTTTCGATCCCTGGCTTTCGAGCCGCGTCGCCGCCGATGTGGCCGTGGCCTCGCATGCGGGCGCCGATGCGCTCGCCGCAAGGCAGGCGCGCCGCCTGGCCGACCTGCTGGCTTCGGCGGTGCGCGGGTCGGCGCTGTACCGGCGGCTGCTCCAGGGCGGCGATCCGCTCGGTTTGCGCCTGGACGAGCTGCCGATACTGAGCAAGTCCCGGCTGATGGGTGCATTCGACGATTGGGTCACCGATCCGGCACTGCGCTTCGATGCACTGCGCCGTTTCACCGCCGACCGCGCCCGCATCGCTGACCCCTTCCTCGGCCGCTACGCGGTCTGGGAAAGCTCGGGCAGCAGCGGCGAGGCGGGCCTCTTCGTGCAGGACGCCCGGGCGATGGCGGTGTACGACGCGCTCGAGTCCCTGCGCAGGCCCGCGCTGCGGCCGCTCCAGCGGTGGATGAACCCGTGGTCCCTCGGCGAGCGCATGGCCTTCGTCGGCGCGACCGGCGGGCATTTTGCGAGCACGGTGTCCATCGAGCGGCTTCGGCGGCTGAATCCCGCGCTGGCCGGCAGCATCTCGAGCGTTTCGTTCCTGCAGCCGCTCGACCAGCTGGTGGCGCAGCTGAATGCGCTGGCGCCCGCGGTCATCGCCACCTATCCGAGCGCGGCGGTGCTGCTTGCCGAGGAGCGCCTCGCGGGTCGGCTCGCATTTGCGCCGCGTGAGCTCTGGACCGGCGGAGAAGAGCTGTCGGCCGCGATGCGCGGCTTCGTGCGGCAGGCCCTGGGCTGCCCGGTGGCCAACAGCTATGGCGCGTCGGAGTTCCTGTCGCTCGCCTCCGAATGCCGCTGCGGCCGCCTGCACCTGAACAGCGACTGGGCGATCCTCGAGCCGGTGGACGAGCGAGGCCGCGCCATGCCGGCCGGCGAAGCCGGTGTCACGACCTTGCTGACCAACCTGGCGAACCATGTGCAGCCGCTGATCCGCTACGACCTCGGCGATCGCGTCACGCAGCACGACATCGCCTGCGCATGCGGCTCGCGCCTTCCGGTGATCGAGGTTCGAGGCCGCAACGACGACACGCTGCGGCTCGGCGCGCAGCAGGTGCGCCTGCTGCCGCTGGCGGTGAGCACGGTGCTTGAAGACGATGCCGGCCTGTTCGACTTCCAGCTCGTGCAGAAGGGGCCCTGCGAGCTGCTGCTGCGCACCGGGCTGCGCGGCAAGGCGGCCGATGCGAGCCTGCGGCGGGCGCGCGCGGCGCTCTCGTCCTTTCTCGTGCAGCAGGGCGCTGCGGGCGTGCACATCCACTGTCGCAGCGGCGATGCCGGGCGCCGCGGCGCCAGCGGCAAGGTGCAGCGGGTGATCGCCGAGCCGGGCTGATTCAGTCCCAGGCAGGCGCCAGGCCGGCGGGGCTGGTGAGCCGGCCGTTGCGCTCCAGCGCCGCGATCTTCGCCATCTCTTCGTCCGTGAGGCGCAACTGCTGCGCCTTCAGGTTGCTTTCTAGATTGGCGCGCCGGGTCGACGACGGAATCACCGCGTGGCCCAGCTGCATTGCCCAGGCCAGCGCGACCTGGGCCGGCGTCGCCTGGTGCGCTTCGGCGATCTGCCCGATCACCGGGTCCTTCAGCACCGCGCCGTAGGCCAGCGTCATGTACGAAGCGACCGGAATGCCCTGGCTCTTCGCGAACGCGGCGAGCTTGCGGTTCTGCAGGTAGGGATGCAGTTCGACCTGGTTGGTCGCGATCTCGCCGGCGCCCACGGCCGCGATCGCTTGTCGCATCAGTTCGATGTTGAAGTTCGAAACGCCGATCAGCCGGGTCAGCCCCAGGGCCTTGGCCTCGGCCAGCGCACCCATGAATTCGGCCACGGACACCGCGTTGCCCGGCGAGGGCCAGTGGATCAGCGTCAGGTCCACGTGATCGGTGCGCAGCTTGGCCAGGCTGTTCTTCAGGCTCGCGACGAGTTTGTCCTCGGAGTAGTTCTCGGTCCAGATCTTCGTGGTGACGAAGACCTTCTCGCGATCGACGCCGCTTTCGGCGATGGCCTGGCCGACCTCGGCCTCGTTGCCGTAGATCTGTGCGGTGTCGACCAGGCGATAGCCCAGGTCGAGGCCGTTCGTGACCGAATCGATGACCGCCTGGCCCTTGAGGCGGAAGGTGCCGAGGCCGAATGGGGGAAGGGTGGAATTCATGAGGATGTCCTTGGGTTGTTGAAGTTGAGGGCAGGGGTGCGGGTCCGGTCCAGCCGGCCGCTCCACCCGGTCAGTGCCAGCGCCACCAGCACCACCAGTGCGCCGATCCAGCCAGTGTGAAGCAGGCCCAGGTGCGTGACCACCAGGCCACCGGCCCAGGCCGCGCCGGCGATGCCGAGGTTGAAAGCCGCGATATTGAGCCCCGAAGCCACATCCACCGCATTGGGCGTGTAGCGCTCGGCCTGCTGCACCACATAGACCTGCAGGCCGGGCACGTTGCCGAAGGCGACTGCGCCCCAGAGCAGCACCGTGAGCAGCGCGAGCCACTTGTGCGGCGCCGCGAAGCTGAACAGCAGCAGCACCGCCGCCAGCAGCGCGAAGATGATCTTGAGCGCCGGGATCGGGCCCAGCCGGTCCGCCAGCTTGCCGCCCCAGATGTTGCCGGCGGCAACCGAGAGGCCATAGACCAGCATCACGCCGCCGACCGCGCCGGCGCTGAAGCCCGACACCTCCTGCAGGATCGGCGCCAGGAAGGTGAAGGGAATGAAGGACCCGCCGTAGCCGATGGCCGTCTTGGCATAGACCAGCAGCAGGCGCGGCTCGGCCAGCACCTTGAACTGCTGCGCCAGCGAGGCCGGCGCCGAGTGGCGGATGTTGCCCGGCACGAAGAAGGCGCTGCCCACGAAGGCCACCAGCCCCAGGCCGGAGACCGCGAGGAAGGTTTCGCGCCAGCCGAAGTGCTGGCCGATGAAGGTGCCCAGCGGCACGCCGGTCACCAGCGCCACGGTGAGGCCGGTGAACATGATCGCGATCGCGCTCGCGGCTTTCTCCTTCGGCACCAGGCCGGTGGCGATGGTCGAGCCGATCGAGAAGAACACACCGTGCGCGAGGCCGGTGAGGATGCGCGCGGCGATCAGCGTTTCGTAGCCCGGCGCCTGCCAGGCCAGCAGGTTGCCGGCCGTGAACAGCGCCATCAGCCCGAGCAGCAGCGCCTTGCGCGGCAGCCGGCCGGTGAGCGCGGTCAGCACCGGCGCGCCGATGGCGACGCCGAGCGCGTAGAGGCTGACCAGCAGGCCTGCCGAGGGCAGCCCGATCTGCAGGTCGGCCGCGATGGTGGGGAGCAGGCCGACGATCACGAATTCGGTCGTCCCGATGGCGAAAGCGCTGAGGGTCAGCGCGAGTAAGGCAATGGGCATTAAAAGGCACTCCTTGAGACAGGGAAGGAGTGTGGCGCCGTCACCTTTGCAGAAAAATAGGGTTTTGATCAGAATACTCTTGCTTCAGAGTCAACAAAGCCTGCCCATGAAAACAACTCTCGACGAGCTTCAGGCCTTCGCTTCCGTGGTCGACGCCGGCTCCATCACCGCCGCGGCAGACCAGTTGGGGCAGACGGTCTCGGGCATCAGCCGCGCGCTCGGCCGGCTGGAGCGCAAGCTCGACACCACGCTGCTGCGCCGAACCACGCGCCGGCTCGAACTCACGGAAGAGGGCCAGGCCTTCCTGGCGCACACGCGCGCGATCCTGGCATCCATCGACGAGGCCGAGGAGCAGATGGCCGCGCGCCGCCAGCAGCCCGCGGGCAGGCTGCGCGTGAACGCGGCATCGCCTTTCATGTTGCATGCCATCGTGCCGCTGGCGCCCGAGTTCCGGCGCGCCTACCCGCAGATCGGCCTGGAGCTGGACACCGACGATCTCAATATCGATCTGCTGGAGCGACGCACCGACATCGCGATCCGCATCGGCCACCTGCGCGATTCGACGCTGCATGCGCGCCCGCTCGCCACCAGCCGCCTGCGCGTACTGGCGAGCCCGGCCTACATCGCCGCAGAGGGGCGGCCGCGCAGCGTGGCCGGCCTCGCGAAGCACAGCCTGCTGGGCTTCACGCAGCCGGAGTCGCTCAACCGCTGGCCGCTGCGCGGTGCGCACGGCGACGAATGGCCCATCACGCCCGCGCTCGCCGCATCGAGCGGGGAAACCCTGCGCCAGCTCGCGCTGGAGGGCGCGGGCATCGTCTGCCTGGCCGACTTCATGACCGCCGCCGACACCGCGCGCGGCGACCTGGTGCAAGTGCTGGCCCGCGACACGGTGGAGGTGCGGCAGCCGATCAGCGCCGTGTACTACCGCAACACGCAGTTGTCGGCGCGGATCACCTGCTTCCTGGAATTCGTGGCGGCCAGGCTGGGCAAGGCGTGGGACTAGGGTAATTACCTAGATCCGTGCCCTCAAGGTTTCGGCCCCGGCTGCCGATATGCCTGACAACCTTGGCCCAGGATCGGCGGCCGTCACAGGAAGATCACATGCGGAATATGAAGATCGGCACCCGCCTGGGTATGGGATTCGGGATCGTGTTGCTGTTGATGGCGACGCTGCTCGCGATCGGCATCGCGCGCCTGCAGGACATCGCGGGTGCCGGAACCATTGCGCCGGAACTCGCGCGGCGCATCGATTCGACGCAAAGCCTGATGCTGGGCCTGGGGCTCGTCGCGCTGCTGGCGGGCATCGCCTGCGCCGTGTGGATCGCGCGCAGCGTCATGCAGCCGCTCGGCGAAGCGATCTTCATCGCCGAGACCGTGGCGTCGGGTGACCTCAGCAAGGAGTTCGAAACCGAGCGCGGCGGCGAATTCGGACGGCTCTTGCGCGGCATGGGCGAGATGGAGGACACGCTGACCGACGTGGTGACCCGCATCAAGGAATCGACCGACTCGATCGTGGTGGCGTCCAGGCAGATCGCGGCCGGCAACGAGGACCTTTCATCGCGCACCGAGGAACAGGCGAGCTCGCTGCAGCAGACCGCGGCGTCGATGGAAGAGCTCACCTCCACCGTCAAGCAGAACGCCGACAACGCGCGCCAGGCGAATCAACTCGCGCTCTCGGCCTCCGAAGTGGCGGTGAAGGGCGGCACAGTCGTCAGCCAGGTGGTGGACACCATGGCCTCGATCAATGCGTCGTCCAAGAAGATCGTCGACATCATCGGCGTGATCGACGGCATCGCATTCCAGACCAACATCCTGGCGCTCAATGCAGCGGTCGAAGCGGCCCGTGCGGGCGAGCAGGGACGCGGCTTCGCGGTCGTGGCTTCGGAAGTGCGCAATCTCGCCCAGCGCTCGGCGGCGGCGGCCAAGGAAATCAAGGGCCTGATCGACGACTCGGTGGGCAAGGTCGGCGTGGGCAGCGCGCTGGTGGGCGAAGCCGGCAGGACCATGGAAGAGATCGTGGGCAGCGTCCGGCGCGTCACCGACATCATGGGCGAGATCACCGCGGCGAGCCAGGAGCAGACTTCCGGCATCGAGCAGATCAACCAGGCGATCACGCAGATGGACCAGGTGACGCAGCAGAACGCGGCATTGGTCGAAGAGGCCTCGGCGGCGGCGCAAGCCCTGCAGGAACAGGCGCACGGGCTGTCGCAGGTCGTCGCCACCTTCAAGCTCGACGATGACGATCAGCCGGCTGCAGCGCAGCCCAAGCCGGTGCCGGTGCAAGTTCGGCCGGTTCAACCGGCTCGACCCGCGCAGCCGCCCGCCCGCCGCGCCATCGCCGCGCCGCAACGCAAGCAACTCGCGGCTGGCAGCGCAGCGACGGCCGGCGGAGACTGGGAAACCTTCTAGGCGGCCTCTGCCCGGGCGGCACGCGAACGGCGGGCGCACGACGCGCGTCCGGGTTATCCCTTGAAAGCGCCGGCGCTCATCACGTATGCGAATTCTGCGTCCCCCTGTGTGAATCTGCGGGACCGTCTCACTAAACTGATTTCGTCGGTCATGCGCCCCCGCAAGACCGGCGTCAACGGTAGGAGACAACATGCCGCGCGTCGTGAAATCGGCGATCAGGGTTCTCGAGGTGCTCGAGCTCTTCGATCGTCTCCAGCGTGATGCATCGGTGGGCGAGATCGCGCGGGAGCTGGGCTACCCGATCTCCAGCACGTCGATGCTGCTGGCCAATCTGCTCGAACGCGGCTACCTGCGGCATGGCCCCGACCAGCGCACCTATTTCCCGACGCCGCGCGTCACCCTGCTCGGCGCCTGGGTCGAACCGCTGCTGACGCCGGGCGCGGAGCTGATGCGCATGATGGCCGAGCTCGGCGACGCGACCGGGGAGACCATCATCCTGGCCGCGCCGACGCGCGACCAGGCGCAATACCTTCACGTGGTACCCGCCACCACCACGATGCGCATGCACGTCGGGCCGGGAACGATGAGGCCCCTGCTCGCGTCCGGGCTCGGCCGGGTGCTGCTGTCGACGATGCCCGAAGACAAGGTCCGCCACCTCGTGATGCGGCACAACGACGGCCCGCTGGCGGACGCGGGGCGCGTGAGCCTCGCGGCGCTGCAGCGTGAGCTCTCGGCCATCCGTGCGCGCGGCTACGCGGTGGTGCTGCGCGGGGTGACGCCGGGCGCCGGGCTGATCGGCATGCTGCTGCCGATGGAGCTGAGCGGCCTGCCGCTGGCTGTCGGCATCGGCGGCTGGGCGCGCGAGATGCGCGCGCGCCAGCAGGAGTACGTGTCGCTGCTGCGCGATGCGATCGATCGGCACCTTCGCCCCGGCATTCGGTCGGCCGCATGAAGAAGAGCAGGCCATGAGCACGCCCATCGCAGCCGCCGGTTTCCAGTTCCTGTCCTCGCCCTGCAAGATCGTGTCGCGCAACGGCGCGCTCGCAGGCCTCGCGTCCGATACCGATGCGCTCGGCCTGCGGCGCCTGATGTTCGTCAGCGGCACGCGCTCGTCGCAAGGCGCCGCCGCGCGGGCGGTGCGCGCGGCGCTGGGCGAGCGCATCGTCTGCGAAGCCGCGGGCGTGCCGCAGCATTCGGGCGTCGCCACGGTCGAGGTGATCGCGGCGCGCGCACGCGAGCACGGGGTCGACGGCTTCGTCGCAGTCGGCGGCGGCAGCGCATCGGACAGCGCCAAGGCGGCCGCCATCCTGCTGGGGGAGGGCGGCCGGCTCGCCGACCACGCCAACGTCTTCTTCCCGCCCGACCGCTATGTGCAGAAGCAGTTGCCCGCTGCCAAGCTGCCGATCGTCGCCGTGCCGACCACGCTGTCGGCGGCCGAGGTCACGCCGGGCTTGGGCATCCGCGATGCCGAGGGCCACAAGCTGGTGTTCTGGGATCCGCAGGTCGTGCCGCGCCTGATCGTGCTCGACGGCCAGTCCACGCTCGACGTGCCGGCCGGCCTGTTCGCGAGCACCGGCATGAACGCGTTGGCGCATTGCGTCGAGGGCATCTATTCGCGCGTGCGCAATCCGGTGTCCGAAGGTCTCGCGCTGCAGGGCATCCGTCTGCTGCGCCCGGCACTGGAACGCGTCGTCGAAAGCCCGCAGGATGCGAACGCGCGCGCCGATGCGCTGGTCGGCGCTTGCCTGAGCGGCATGGTGATCAGCAATGCGCGCGTGGGCATCCACCACGGCATCTGCCACGGGCTCGGCTCGCTGGGCGGGCTGCCGCACGGCGTTGCCAACGCGATCCTGCTGCCGCATGCGATGCGCTTCAACCGCGAGGTGGCTGCGGATCACCTCGCGCTGGTGGCGCAAGCGCTCGGCGCCGACACGCGCGGCATGGCGCCGCTGGCCGCCGCCGATGCCGCGATCGCGGCCGTCGAGGCCTTGCAGCAGCGCCTCGGCGTGCCCCGCCGCCTGGGCGAAGCGGGACTCGACAGGGCCTTGCTGCCGCGCCTGGCAAGGGGCGCGATGTCGGACCGCGGGCTCTACTTCAACCCGAGGCTTGCGACCGAGGCCGACGTGCTCGCGCTGCTGGAGGCCGCGTGGTGAAGAGCGACGCCGACCTGGTGGCCGACGATCTGCGGCGCGGCCGTCCGCGCGCGCTGTCGCGCGCGATCAGCTGGGTCGAGAACGAGGCGCCGCAGGCACCGGCCCTGCTCGAAAGAATCTACGCCGAGGCGCCGCACCCATGGGTGATCGGCATCACCGGCGTGGGCGGCGCCGGCAAGAGTTCGCTGGTGCCGCACCTGGCGCGCAAGCTGGCCGATGCCGGCAGCCGCGTCGCGGTGCTGGCGGTGGACCCGTCGAGCCCGCTCACCGGCGGCGCCCTGCTGGGCGATCGCATACGCGACATCGGCGGCGAGCAGCATGCGCGCGTGTTCTTCCGCAGCGTCGCGACGCGGGGCGGGCAGGGCGGACTCGCAACCTGCGTCGCCGACCTCGTGCGCGTCACCTCGGCGGCCGGCCACGACATCGTGCTGATCGAAACCGTCGGCGCCGGTCAGTCCGAGCTCGCCATCCTCAACGTGGCGCACAGCGTGCTGCTGGTCAGCGCGCCCGGCCTCGGCGACGACGTGCAGGCGCAGAAGGCCGGCGTGATGGAGATCGCCGACCTGCTGGTGGTCAACAAGGCCGACCGCCCCGGCGCCGAAGACGCGGTGGCTTCGCTGCGGCAGGCGCTGACCTTGTCCGAGCGTACGGCCCACAGGACCGAAGGCGTCAACGTGCTGCCCGACGGCACGGCGCATTGGCACCCGCCGGTGCTGTCGACCGTGGCGCTCGCCGGCACCGGCGTCGATGCCGTCTGTGCCCGGCTGCGCGAACACCGCGCGCTGCTGGAGCGGCAGGGCCGCTACGCCGAACTCAATCGCATGCACGACCTGCGCCGCATGCAGTCGTATTTCAGGGAAGTGGTGCAGCGCCGCGTGCAGGCGCGCATCGAGGCGATGGCGCTGCTGCCGCGGCTCGAGGCCGCACTGGCCCGCGGCGGCGCGGACCCGCTCGGCGCCGCACGCGCGCTGGCCGATGCCGTGCTGCCGCCCGTGCCTGCAGCGCCACCGAGGCCCCTGCCCCAAGACAACAGCCGCAAGGCCCCGAAGGAGACAAGCACATGAAGCTGATGCAACGAGCCACGCTCGGCGTGGGCACGATCCTGAAATGGGTGGCGTTCGGCGTGGTCGCCGCAGCCCCGCTGGCTGCCGCGGCGCAGGCCGCCTATCCCAGCCGGCCGGTGCGCATCATCGTGCCGTTCTCGCCCGGCTCGGGCACCGACCTGCTGGCGCGCCTGGCCGCCGAGCGGCTCGGGAAGTCGCTGGGCCAGCCCTTCGTCGTCGACAACAAGCAGGGTGCCGACGGCATTCTCGGCACCGACCAGATCGCCAAGGCCGTGCCCGACGGCTACGTGCTCGGCTTCGTGCCCTCGAGCCCGATCGTGATGAATCCGGCGCTGTTCAAGCTGCCCTTCGACCCGATCAAGGATCTCGTGCCCGTCGCCAACATGGCCAACGTCGGCCTGGTGCTTGGCGTGCAGCCCAGCCTGCCGGTCAATAACGTGCAGGAGCTCGTGGCCTATGCCAAGGCGAACCCGGGCAAGCTCAACTACGCGGCGGGTTCGACCTTCACGCACCTGGCCGGCGAGCTCTTCAAGGTGTCGACCGGCACCGACATCGTGTCGATCCCGTACAAGGGCACGGCGCCCCAGGTCACGGCCATGCTGGGCAACGAGGTCGAGGTGATCTTCGACCCCTTCCTCGGCGTGCAGTACATGAAGAGCGGCCGCATCCGCCCGCTCGCCGTGACTTCGGCCAGGCGCTCCGGGGTGCTGCCGGACCTGCCGACGCTGCAGGAGGCCGGCCTCAAGGACTACGCGGTCGAGACCTGGATCGCGCTCTTCGCACCGGCCGGCACGCCCAAGCCCATCGTCGACATGCTGCACGCGGAAATGGCCAAGATCATCGCGCTGCCCGAGGTGCGCGCCAAGCTCGCCGATCTCTCCTACGACCCGGTGAACGAAACGCAGGAGCAGTTCTCGCGGCGCATCGTCGCCGACACGGCGCGCTGGGCCAAGACGGTCAAGGACGCGAACTTCCAGGTCGCCAAGTGAAGGAACTCGCCATGAACCGCCTTCTTCGCTCCCTCGCCCTCTGCGCCTTCGCGATCGCGACCACGGCCGGCGCATCGCTTGCGCTGGCCGACACCTGGCCCAGCAAGCCGATCCGCCTGATCGTGCCGCTGGCGGCGGGCGGCGGCACCGACATCGCGGCGCGGGTGGTCGCGGTCTACCTGAGCGCGGCGCTCGGCCAGCAGGTGATCATCGACAACCGGGTCGGCGCCAACGGCGTGATCGGCGTCGGCGAGGCGGCCAAGGCGGTGCCCGACGGCTACACGCTGGTGGTGGGTTCGTCGACCACCATGGCGGCCAATCATTTCATGTACAAGAACCCGACCTTCGAACCGATGCGGGACTTCCTGCCCATCGCGATGCTGGGCACCATCGACTTCGCGCTGATGGTGCCGGCCTCGTCGCCGATGAAGAACGTGAAGGACCTGATCGCCGCCGCCAAGACCGAGCCCGGCAAGCTGAGTTATGGCTTCGGCACCAGCGCGGCCCTCTTGTGCGGCGAGATGTTCAAGACCGCGGCCGGGGTCGACATCGTGAAGGTGCCGTACAAGGGCTCGCCGCAATCGCTCACCGACCTGGCCGGCGAGCGCATCCAGCTGGTTTGCGATCCGCTCGGCACCAGCATGCCCTTCATCAAGGGAGGCAAGCTGCGGCCTTTGGCGGTGACCAGCAAGAACCGCAATGGGCTGGCGCTGGATGTGCCCACGATGGCCGAAGCCGGCCTGCCGATGGAGCACGAGACCTGGGCCGGCTTCTTCGCGCCGGCCAGGACGCCGAAGGAGATCGTCGCGCGCCTGAGCGCCGAGATCGTCAAGATCATGAGCCGCCCCGATGTGCAGGCCAAGATCATCGAGACCGGCTTCGTGCCGCGCCAGTACGGCAGCGCGGAGTTCGGCGCCATCCATCGCGCCGAGTACGCGCGCCTCGAGAAGCTGGTCAAGCAGGCCGGCATCACGCCGGAATGACATCCATGAAGAACCCCGCCATCCCGCGCCCGCTCGCCACCACCTACGACCACTGGCTGGAGCAGCATGGCGACGAGCTCAAGGACACGCGCAAGAAGTCCTTCGAAAGCTCCAGCGGCATACCGGTCGAGACGCTCTACACGCCCGAGCACCTGCAGCGCGAAGGCTGGGACTACCAGCGCGACACCGGATTTCCCGGCCAGGTGCCCTACACGCGCGGCTTCACGCCCGGCGGCTACCGCCAGCACCTGTGGAAGATGGAGATGTACGCCGGCTTCGGCTCCGCCGAGGAGGCCAACCAGCGCTACCGCTACCTGATGTCGCAGGGCAGCACCGGCGGCATCTCGATCGCGCTGGACCTGCCCACGCAGGTCGGCTACGACTCCGACCATGCGATGGCGCGCGACGAGGTCGGGCAGATCGGCGTGGCGCTCACCTCGCTCGACGACGTCGAGCGCGTGTTCGACGGCATTCCGCTCGACAAGGTCGGCCACATCTTCTCGACCGCCAACGCGATCGGGCCGATCGTCTGCGCGTGGCTGCTGGCGCTCTACGAAAAGCGCGGCACGCCGACCGGCGACTGCATCGTGCAGCTGCAGAACGACCCGATCAAGGAATACGTCGCGCGCGGCACGCAGTTCCTGCCGATCGAGGCGGCCGTGAAGCTCGCCACCGACATGATCCAGCACTGCCGCACGGCCGCGCCGGAGTGGCTGCCGATCTCGGTCTCGGGCTCGCACATGAAGCAGGCCGGCGCGACTTGCGTGCAGGAGGCGGCCTTCACGATCTGCAACGCCATCGCCTACGTGGAGAGCTGCCTCGCGCGCGGCATGAAGATCGACGACTTCGGCCACGTGCTGGAGCTGCACTTCTGCACCGAGATGGACTTCTTCGAGGAGGTGGCCAAGTACCGCGCGGTGCGCAAGGTCTGGACGCGGCTGGTGCGCGAGCGCTTCGGCGGCACGACCGAGCGCGCCCAGCACTTCCGGCTGCATGCCGCGACCTCGGGCCGGCCGCTGACGGCGCAGCAGCCGCTCAACAACATCGCGCGCATCACGCTGCAGGCGCTGGCGCAGATCCTCGGCGGCTGCGAGCAGACGCGCACCGCGTCCTTCGACGAGGCGCTCGGGATCCCGACGCAGGAAGCGGCGCGCACCTCGATCCGCGCCAACCAGATCATCGCCTTCGAATCCGGCGTGCCCGACACGGTCGACCCGCTGGGCGGCTCCTACTACGTCGAGCATCTGACGCTGGCGTACGAGCACCGCATCGACGCGATCATCCGCCAGGTCGACGAGATGGGCGGCGCGCTGGAGGCGGTGCACGGCGGTTTCTACCAGCGCGCCCTGTCGCAGGGCGCCTACCGCGAAGCCTGCGCCATCGAGAGCGGCGAGCAGGTGGTGGTCGGCGTCAACCGCTTCCAGTCCGACGAGTCGCAGCCGGTGCCGACTTTCAAGGTCGATCCCGGCGCGGCCGAGCGGCAGGTCGCCAAGCTCCAGGCGGTGCGCGAGCGCCGCGACGCGGCCGCGGTCGCGCGCACGCTCGGCGTGCTGCGCGACGACTGCAAGGCCGGGCGCAACGTGATGCCCGCGATCGTCGAATGCGTGAAGACCTACGCGACCATCGGCGAGATCGCCGACGTGTGGCGCGAGGTCTTCGGTGTCTATGTTCCCGAGTCCGTGAGGTTCTGATGGAAGCTGCAAGCAATCCCGGCCGGCGGCCGATCCGCGTCGTCCTGACCAAGGTCGGGCTCGACGGCCACGACCGCGGCGTCAAGGTCATCGCACAGGCGCTGCGCGACGCCGGCATGGAGGTGATCTACGCCGGGCTGCGCCGCACGCCCGAGGAGATCGCGCGCATCGTGATGGAGGAGGATGCGGACGTGCTCGGGCTGTCGATCCTGTCGGGCGCCGTCGTGCCGCTGACGCAGCGCGTGCGGGCAGCGCTCGAGGCGCACCAGGTGGACGACGTCGTGCTGGTCGTGGGCGGCATCGTGCCCGAGCCGGCGCGCGCCGAGCTGCAGGGCATGGGCGTGACCGGCGTTTTCACGCCGGGCACCTCGCTCGCCGAGATCGTGCGCTTCATCCGCGACAACGTTCCGCACGAGCGCAGCTACCGGGAGGCGCAGCCGTGAACGGCCACGATGTCTTCATCCGCGGCGTCGGCTACCACCCCTTCGGCCGCTTTCCCGACACCTCGCTCAAGTCGCTGGCCGCCACCGCCGCGCTGGCCGCGCTCGACGACGCGGGCCTCGCGATCGGCGACATCCAGGCCGCCTTCTGTGCCAACGCCTATGCGGGCCTGCTGAACGGACAGGAGTCGATCCGCGGCGAGACCTGGCTGCGCGGCATCGGCCTCGGCGGCGCGCCGGTCGTCAACGTGGAGAACGCATGCGCCAGCGGTTCCAGCGCGGTTCACCTGGGCTGCATGGCGATCGCCAGCGGCAACTACGACACCGTGCTCGTGGTCGGCGCCGAGAAGATGTTCGTCAACGACACCGGCCGCACGCTGGCCGCGCTCGCGAACTCGGCCGACACCGAGGTCATGGGCAACATCGGCCTGCAGTTCTCCGCGGTCGACGCCATCCGCGTGCGAGAGATGATGGCCGAGGAGGACGTGGGTGCCGAAGCCTTCGAGTGGGTGACGATGAAGAACCACGCGCATGCGGCGAGCAACCCGATCGCCCAGTACCGCAAGCCCATCAGCATGGCGCAGGTGCGGGCCTCGCGCATGATCGCCGACCCGATCCGCCTGCTGATGTGCAGCGCGATCTCGGATGGCGCTGCGGCGGTCGTGCTGTCGCGCACGCCGGGCCGCGGCGGCGTCAGGGTGCGCGCGAGCGCGCTGGCCTCGTCGCCGTGGCGGCTGGGCGAGGGCGCACTGCCCGGGCCGACCATCGCGGCGAACAAGGCCTACGCACAGGCCGGCCTCGGCGCGTCGGACCTCGACCTGGCGGAGGTGCACGACGCGGTGTCGCCGGCCGAGCTGATGCACTACCGCGAGCTTGGCCTGTGCCGCGACGGCGAGGTCGCCAGCTTCGTGGCCGAGCGCGCGAGTGCGCTCGGCGGCCGGCTGCCCGTGAACACCAGCGGCGGGCTGAATTCGCGCGGGCATCCGGTCGGCGCCACGGGCGTGGCCCAGCTGATCGAACTCGCGCTGCAGCTGCGCGGCGATGCCGGCGAGCGCCAGGTCGCAGGCGCGCGCATCGCGATGGCGCACAACTCCGGCGGCTGGATCGGCGAAGACCCGGCCGTCAGCGCGGTCCACATCCTCGAGAAAACGCGATAAGGCGCGGTCCATGCAGAAAACCAATCCCACACTTTTCTTCATCGAGGGCGAGGCGCCTGGGGCGCCCGGCCTCAAGGGCTCGCGTTGCGGCGGCTGCGGCCGGACCGTGCTGTTGCAGGTCGCGGCCTGCCCGCAGTGCGGCAGCCGCGATCTCGCACTCGTGTGCATCGGCCAGCGCGCGACGCTCGGCCAGTCGTCCGAGGTCTTCCATTCGGCGGACGGCTTCGAGGCCCCTTACTTCATCGGCATGATCGAGACGGAGCAGGGCCCCTGCACCTTCGCGCCGATCGCGGCGGCGCCGGGAACGGCACTCGAAGCGGGCATGCCGCTTCGCTTCACGCTGCTCGAACGCGCGGACGGGCGCGTCGGCTTCGCCTATGCACCGGCGGAGGGCGCGGCGTGAACCTGGCCGATCCACTGCACAAGGCGGCGCGGCTCTACGGCGACCGCCCGGCCGCACGCTGCGGCGACGAGACGCGCAGCTTCGCCGAGCTCGAGGAACGCAGCAATCGCCTCGCCAACGCCTTGCTCGGCTTCGGCCTCCGGCCGGGCGATCGCGTCGCGACCTGGATGGAGAACTCCATCCGCTGCGTCGAGCTCGACTTCGCGCTGGCCAAGGCCGGGCTGATCCGCGTGTCGCTCAACCCGCGCCTCACGGCGCGCGAGGCGCAGTACATCTTCCAGGACAGCGACGCGCGCGTGCTGGTGCACGGCGCGTCCTTCGACGAGCAGATTCCGCTCGCGATGCAGGACACGCCGTTGATCGAACTGCGGCTGCGCGCCGCGGAAGACGGCGCAGCGGCTGCGGACGGCAGCACCGATTTCGAGGCCTTCATGGCGACCGGCCGGCCCGATGCCCCGGCTTGCGCGGTGGACGGCGAGGCCATCTATTGCCTCTTCTACACCTCCGGCACCACCGGCCGCCCCAAGGGCGTGATGCTGTCGCATCGCGCGATGCTGCATGTCGCCTGGAACCTCTTGATGGAAGTGGGTCCGATCGCGCTGGGCGAAAAGATCCTGCTGATGCAGCCGCTGAGCCATGGCGCGGGGTTCTTCGTGCTGCCGCAGTACATGAAGGGCGGCTGCAGCGTCATCATGCGCAGCTTCGATCCGGCCGAGGTGCTGCGACTGGCCGCGCTGCACGAGATCGAGGTGATCAAGCTCATCCCCACCATGCTGCAGCGCATCCTGCGCGTGCCGGGACTGGAAGCCATCAAGCTGCCCAGGCTGCGCGCGATGATCTATGGCGCGAGCCCGATGCCGACCGAACCGCTGAAGCGCGCCATCGAGATCTTCGGCCCCGACAAGCTGGTGCAGATCTACGGGCAGAGCGAATGCCCGGTGACGCTGTCGATCCTGCCGGCCGAAGAGCACCGGCTCGACCAGCCGCACCCGGCACGGCTGCTTTCCGCCGGCCGGCCCTGGAGCACCGTCGAGATGCGCGTGGTCGACGGCGACTTCCGCGATGTCGCGCCGGGCGCCGTCGGCGAGGTGGCCCTGCGCGGGCCGCACATGATGTCGGGCTACTGGAAGCGCGAAGACCTGACGCGCGAGACCGTCCGCGAGGGCTGGCTGCTCACCAAGGACATGGGCCGCATCGACGAGCACGGTTTCGTCTACCTGCTCGGCCGCAAGGACGAGATGATCATCAGCGGCGGCTACAACATCGCGCCGCGCGAGGTCGAAGACGTGCTCTACCAGCACCAGGGCGTGCAGGAGGCGGCCGTGGTTTCCGAGCCAGATGCCGAATGGGGACAGGCCGTGGTCGCCTATGTGGTGATTCGCGACAGCCATGCCGGCTGCGAAGAGGAACTGCTGAACTTCGGCCGCGACCAGCTCGGGTTCAAGCGACCCAAGCGCGTTTACCTGATGGAAGAGCTGCCCAAGAACGCCGCGGGAAAGATCCAGAAGAGCGCATTGAAGCCGGCGCTGTCGATACGCTGCGTCGGCGCCTTGGCGGAGGCGTCGCCGTGATCGCCGAACTCGGGCGCCAGCTTCACGAAGTGCGCTGGCGCGGGCTCGGCGAGGAAGCGCAGCTCAAGCTGCTGCTGTGCCTGCTGGCGAACCTGTCGGTGGCGGTTGCCGGCCGTCCCGCCTTGCGCATGCCGCGGCCCGCGGCCGGCTCGGGGCACGTGCTGCTCGACGGCGGGCAGACAGCCGACCCGCGCGATGCCGCCTTCCACAACGCGGCGCTGATGCACGCGCGCACGCAGGACGACTTCCATCCGATCGGCAACCTGCACCTCGCCACCGTGGTGCTGCCGGCCTTGCTGGCGCAGGCCGAGCGGCAGCCGGTGTCGGGCGAGGCCTTTCTCGACGCGCTGGCGACGGGCTATGCGGCCGCGACCGGCTTGTCGCGCCGCTTTTCGCCGGTGACGACGCCGCGCGGGCTGCGGTCGACCTGCCTCTACAGCGGCATGGGCGCCGCGGCGGCCGTGTCGCGGCTGCGCGGGCATGACGCGAAAGGCGTGGCGAACACGCTGGGGCTCGCGTCGCAGTCGGGCTTCGGCACCACGCAGTGCTGGCGCGACGGCAGCGACGAATACCAGCTCCACGTCGGCAACGGCGCGAGCCAGGCGCTGCTGTGCGCCGCGCTGACCGATGGCGGCGTGATCGCGGGCGAGCACGCGCTCGATGGTCCGTCGGGCTTCTATCCCGCGCTCACGGGCCAGACGCCGCGCCACGCCGATATCGCAGCGGACTTCGAGCCGAATGCAGCCATCGTCGAGACCGTGCTCAAGCGCTATCCGGTCAGCGGCATCTGCCAGCCCGTCGTGCGGCTGGCCGAGCGCCTGGTGCCGCAGATCGGGGGCAGGGCGGTCGAGCGCGTCTCGATCGAGATGAACGCATTCGAGATGAACTATCCCGGCACGCTGAATGCCGGGCCGGAATTCCGGTCCTTCTCGGACCGCCTCATGAGCGCGCGCTTCTGCGCCGGTGCGGTGCTGGAGGCCGGGCGCTTCGACTTCGATGCCTTCCTGGCGCCGGCCTCGGTTGCGCTGGCGAGGCTGGTCGCGATCAGCGACGTTCGCGCGGCGGACGACCTGGGCACGCTCAGCTGCCGCATCGAGATCGGCCTTGCGGACGGCGCGCTCGTGCGCGGCGAACTGCGCGACGGCGGCAAGGACCTTGCCATCGACTGGCACACCATCGACGACTGGAGCCTGGAACTGTGGAAGGCCGGCGGGCGAAGTGCAGAAGACCTTGCGCGCGCCTCCGCCGCCGTGCTCGCCCTGCCGATGACCGATTTCGGCGCCTTGCGCGAAACGCTGGTGCATCCGGGCTTGCCGGCGCGATGACCGGCGTCCGCCCATCGCTCAAGGCGCGGATCCGCGAAGGCGATGGTCCGGTGCTCGGCGCCTTCGTGTTTCTGCCGAGCCCGGCGGTCGTCGAGATCCTCGCCGAGGCGGGCTTCGACTTCGTCGTCATCGACCAGGAACACAGCCCCCGAAGCTGGGAGACGGTCGAGAACATGGTTCGCGCGGCAGAAGCGCGCGGCATCGCGGCACTGGTTCGCGTGCACAGGAACGACCCGGGCGCGATCCTGCATGCGCTCGAGACCGGCGCGGGCGGCGTGGTCGTGCCCTTCATCCGCAGCGCCGAAGACGTTCGCTCGGCCGCCGCAGCCATGCATTACCCGCCCAGGGGAACGCGCGGCCTGTGCACGCAGACGCGGGCCGCACGCTACGGCGCCATGCGCGCCGATTTCGCGCGCTATGCCGCGCAGCGCACCGACGAGCTGGTCCTGATCGGTCTGATCGAGGACCCGGCGGGCGTGGCGAACATCGACGAGATCGTCGCGCAGGAGGGCGGGCTCGATGCGATGCTGGTCGGGCGCGGCGACCTCGCAGCCACAATGGGCAAGCTGGGCCGGACCGACGACCCCGCCGTGCGCGAGGCCGTGCTCGGCGTGATCCGCGCCACCCTGGGCGCCGCGAAGCCGCGCGTTCGTGCCGGCATGACGGTGTTCGACGCCGGCGAATGCGCCGTCTGGGGCGATCTCGGCTGCAGCGTGTTCGTGGCGGCGAGCGAGGCGAGCCTGTTCTTGACGGCGGCGCAACGGTGGGCATCGGGGGCGCGGGAACGCTGAAAGTCGAATTTCGAGCAGCGATCGTCACGCGCCGGAAGCGCAAGGCAGACGGGACGCTTAAACTTTTCGCATGAATCTCACGCTTCAGTTCGTTTCCCTCGACGAGTCGACCCGAGCTGATTGCCTGGCGAAGGAGGACGCCTCCGTCGTCTACGAGCACGCAGCCATCTACTTCGGACGAAAGATCGGCAGCGACGAATCGGCCATGCTCCAGGCATCGATGTGGCAGCTGTGGGACGGCGAGTTCGTGCGCTATGCGGGAAGGCTCTCGCGTTCCGGCACCGGCCGGCTGCTGGGTCGCGGCGACTGCAAGGTGTATGGATTTCCGACGGAAGGAGACCGCAACGCGTTCTGCGAACTGACGGGCGCGACGCCTGCGCTTTTCCTCCGGGCCGTCGCGAACTGAAATCGGCCGCACCTGTTTCAGATCAATATCAAATGTCTCATTGCGTATGAGGCATGTAGTACCTAGGTTCTGATTTTGCCGATCGCCTGCGTTTCGCAGGCACGAATGCTTGTTTTGGAGGCATGCCAGCGCAGCGCCCATGGCGTAACGGCGCAACAGCTTGCCCACTGTGTTGTCCACAGAGTTTTCCACCTCTTCGGTGGACAACATTTCCTCTGAACTTGGCCTTCGGCGCGATCGCGCGCCGCACAACTTAGCCACAAGTCGGCCTTGTAATTTTTTAACGCCATGCAGGTCCTCGCGCGGCGAATTCAGGCGGATATCCGGAGCTTCGCCAGCGTGGCGTTCTCGCCACGCGCCGCGCGTGGGGGACCTCAGTTCTCGACCAATTCGACGCGACGGTTCTTCGCGCGGCCTTCGTCGGTCTTGTTGGACGCCACCGGGCTGGCGAAGGCGACGCCGTGCGGCGCCAGACGCTCCCTGCCGATGCCGCGCTGGACCAGCGTTGCGACCACCGCGGCGGCGCGGCGCTGTGACAGATCGATGTTCGGCGCAAAGCCTCCCACGTTGTCGGTGTGCCCGACGACCAGCAGCTTGAGCGCCGCGTTGTCCTTCAGCAGCTTGGCAATCTGCTCCAGCGTGGGGTTCGATTCCGGCTTGACATCCGCCTTGTTGAAATCGAAGTAGATGCCATACAGCGCGATGCGGCCGGTGCCGGAAATCGCGGTTGCCATCTCCGATGCCTGCACCGTCACCATCTTCTGCTCGCGGGCCTTGGCCTCGACAATGTCGACGACCGCCACCGTGCGATCGTTGACGCCGTAGCACACGTCGTTTCGCTCCGGCGCCACCAGCGTGTAGGTGAGCACGGAGACGTGCGCGCCCGAGCCCGGAATTTCCGCCGCGAGATAGCGCTGGTCGCTGATGTGCTCGGTCACGGCGCAATAGCCGGCGGAGCCGTACTCGTCCGTCACGCGGGACTCGGGATACAGGTACATGGCGAGGCTCGAGTCGCCGCCGCCACCGGCAATGCTTCGCCTCGGATCGCCGCCGCAGTCGGAGTCCTTGCACTCGAACAGGACCTGGCCGCCCTTGCTCTTGATCTCGTCCTGGTAGTTGCGCAGCACCTCCAGCGGAGAACGGCTGGCCGGAACGATGTACACGAGCCGCGTGTACGCGCCTTCCAGGGCTTTCCGGTTCTTCGGCTCGTGGAGGCGGTTGTTCTTCGGGTCGCGCTTGCCCTCTGCCTCTTGCAGCGCGGACAACGGCAGCGTGAACTCGGCAAAGCGCTTTTGCTCGTAGCCGACGATGAACGCGCCCTCGTAGCGTTTCAGCAGCGGGCTGTCTTTGGTGCCCTTTCGATCGGCCGCGGGAGACGGCGCCTTCACCTGCGCCAGGGCATCGACAGCGCCGAGCAGCATGAGCAGCACCAGAACGAGTTTGAGCATCGATCACCTCCGCCGTCGGACAAGGGCTTTCCACAAAAGCTTAGTCCTCTGCGTGCCGGCGTGCTTCCACTCAATGGCCTATTGCGGACGCTCTGGCGCAATGAATACTTTGGTCGTCGTTCAAGGATAGACATCGGCCAATTGCGTTGGAGCATCGCAACTTCATCACGCAGGGGCAGTCTCCATCTGCTCGCACTTGCAGGTTGGAAGCGCTTCGGTGCGTATGCTCGGCCCAAGCTACATACGATGCCCGCTCCAGTTCTTCGCCTTCCCCGCCTCGGCCTGCGCGCCAGGTTGTCCGTGGGCGTGGTCGCGATTGTTCTCCTGACCACACTGGGCGTCACCACCGCGGCGCTTTACTTCGTCAAGCGCAACATGCAGGCGGCCATTGCAAACGAACAGTTCGAACGGATCTCCGCCATCGCCGACGCAGTGGATCAGAAGTTCTTGAGTCGACGTACCTTGCTCAAGACCTTCGGCGACAGCGTCGAGGCGCAGCACCTGGCCGACACCGGGCTGCTGCAAGAGTTCGTCATGCAGCACAAGTCGCTGAAGGAGGCTTTCGACAACGTCGCCTTCGTCGACGTGAACGGCGACCTCGTGGCCGGCTTCAACAGCGCGCAGCGAACTGCCAAAGTGAATATCAAGGACCGCGAGTACTTCCTGCGGACGGTCGCCACCAAGACGGGTGTCATCTCGCAGCCCTACCGCAATCGTCTCAACGGTCTGGCGCAGATCGCGATGACCGAGCCGGTACTCGACAGGCGGGGCGAAGTCGTCTATGTCATCTCCGGCGCCATCAACCTCAAGGAACAGAACTTCCTTGGTGAGCTTGCCAACGTCAAGTTCGGCAAGAGCGGCTACATGTTCATCACCAACACGAGTGGCGTTGTCATCGACCACCCGGACAAGTCCCGGATTCTCCAGCGCGTGGACGCCGGGGGAGAGCACAACCCCGCGACGGAGCGCGCCATCGCCGGGTTCGAGGGCACGGTCGAAGCCATGGATCGCGCCGGCGTGCATGGGCTCTACGCCTTCAAGCGCATCAGCCAGACCAACTGGGTGTTCGGGTGCATCTATCCACGGGATGAAGCCTTTGCCCGGATAGAGGAGATCGAACGCTTCGCATGGGCCGGCGCGTTGCTGCTCACCGTGCTGGCCGGGGGCCTCACCTTCGTGGTCATGCGGTCCCAACTCGCGCCCTTGTCACGGCTGCACGAACACATGCAGGTCTCGCGCGCCATCTCGATCTACGCTCCCATGGAGGAAGTTCCTGCCAAGGGCGAGATCGGCGATCTTTCGCGCACCTTCGATTCGCTCATGCTGGAGCGCCAGACTTCCCAGGAGCGGCTGCGATCGAGCGAAAGGTTCTTGCGCGATGTCACCAACAACCTGCCGGCCGTGGTCGCCTACTTCGATCGCGATCAGCGCTGTCTTTTCGCCAACAAGGCGGGACTCGGCATGCGCGGCAAGACGCAGGCCGACATCGGCGCCATGACGCTGAAGGAATCACTGCCGGATGCGGTCTACGCGCAGCTCGCTCCACAGCTTGGCAAGGTACTGGCGGGCACACCGACGCGCGTCGAAGGAACCTACGACCGCAACGGCAGGGAAGGTTTCTTCGAGTGCCATCTCGTGCCCGACATACGCCATGCCGGCGAGGTGGTCGGCTACTACGTGATGACCTTCGACATCACGCGCCAGAAGGTCGCGGAGCGGGAACGGGCCGCCGGCGAGGCTCGCATTCGCACCATCACGGACAATCTTCCGGCACTGGTATCGCATGTGGACGCGTCCTTGCATTACACGTTCGTCAATGCGCATGTGCGGGCGCTGCACGACGACGCCGAGCCGGTGGGTCGGCTCATGGCCGATGTGCGTGGAATCGAAGATTTCAAGATGGTCGAGCCCTATGTTCGCCGTGTGCTCGCCGGGGAAGCAGTGACCTTCGAGAAACAAGGGTACCGCACGCGCGGGACCAGTCAGAACTGGTACCAGTCCCACTACATCCCCGATCGCAATACGGAAGGCGTTGTGCAGGGCTTCTATGCGATGACTTTCGACGTGACCGAGCGCAAGCAAGCCGAGATTCGCAGTGCCGAGAGCGAGCAACGCCTGCGCGGGTTGACCGACAACGTGCCGGCGCTTCTTACCGAGCTGGACCTCGACGAACGCGTGATTTTCTGCAATGGCCGCTACCAGACCTGGCTCGGCATATCTCCGGCTTCGATGATCAATCGGCCCATCCGGGAGGCCGTCGGCGACGCACACTACGAAATGCGAAGGCCGCTCCTTGCGCGAGCGTTTGCCGGCGAGGTGGTGTCCTTCGAACAGACGGCCAAGCTGCTGATCGGCGAGCGAACCCTGCAGACAACCTATCTGCCGCAGAGGAATGCAGAGGGCGCGGTCGTCGGCTTGTACATCCTGGCCAACGACGTCAGCGACCTCAAGCAAAAGCAGATGCAACTGGACACCCTTGCGCGAGAAGACGCGCTCACCGGCTTGCCGAACCGCCGGTCGTTCGAAGAGCACGTGCGCGAGGCGATGGCCAGGTCCCGGAGGTCTCACATTCCGATCTGCCTCATGTTCCTGGACATCGACTACTTCAAGTCGATCAACGATTCGCTGGGTCATGCAGCGGGCGACGCGGTGCTCAAGGAGTTCGGCCGTCGGCTCAAGGAGAGCGTGCGCGACACGGACATGGCGGCGCGCTATGCCGGCGACGAATTCGTGATCCTGCTCGAAGGGGTCGCCAGCGCCGACGAAGCGCAGTTGGTTGCCGGCAAGGTGCTGGGCGCGATGCGGCCGGCTTTCAACCTCTCCAGCCGCATGTTGCAGGTGACGACCAGCATCGGAATCGCGCTCTCCGAGGGAGATGACGAGGATTTCGCGGCCCTGTTGGCATGCGCCGACTCGGCGCTGTACGTGGCCAAGAAAGAGGGAAGAAACCGATTCATGATGGCTGCGTCAAGATCTGAAACCCAGCGCGGCGCCTTGCTGCCGCGCCGAGAGCCGTTGGCGCAGTGACATCCACAAGCATCACCGGCGCCGGCGATCCGGGCATCCGCACGGACTTCACGATCGCGTTCCAGCCGATCGTGGACGTCGAGCTGCGGGAAGTTTTCGCGCATGAGGCGCTCGTTCGAGGCGTTCACGGCGAAGGGGCGCTCGAGGTGCTCGGCAGAGTGGAGCCGCGCCATCGCTTTGCCTTCCACGAGGCGTGTCGCGTGAAGTCGATCGAGATGGCAGCGATGCTCGGTATGCAATCCAGGCTCAGCCTGAACGTCATGCCCAACGACGTTGCAGGTTCCCCGGAATGTTTCCAGACCGCGATTCGCGCGGCCGAACGGGTCTGCTTTCCGGTCGATCGTCTGATGTTCGAGATCACCGAAGGCGAGCCTGTCGACGACCTGCCCGCACTGGCCGCGAGGTTCCACTCCTTCCAGCGCCTCGGATTCACCTCTGCCATCGACGATTTCGGTGCTGCATATGCAGGCTTCGAACTGCTGGCCGCCTTTCAGCCGGACCTCGTCAAGATCGACATGAGCCTGGTTCGGGACATCCACCTCAGCGCCGTGCGGTTCACGATCGTGAAGGGCTTCGTCGCGATATGCGACGAGCTTCGGATCAATGTGATCGCGGAAGGCGTGGAAGCGCCGGAAGAGGTCGACGTGCTTCGTGGGCTCGGCGTGAAGCTGTTCCAGGGCTTCCTGTTTGCACGCCCCGGCATTGGCGTGCTGCCTGACATTGCCTGGAATGGGGCCTGACCTTCACCCCGCCTAACCTTGGGCCACCCGGCCCCAGGGGGGCGAGCGCTCGAAACCGGCGATCCAGTTCGGGATTTGATCGGCCGGCAGCGGCTTGGCGATGCCATAGCCCTGGCCCAGCGTGCAGCCCAGCGCCATCAGCGCGTCGCCATGGGCAACGGACTCCACGCCCTCGGCGATGGCCTTGCGCCCCAAGCCCCTGGCCATCACGAGAATGCCCTTGACGATGGCTTGATCCTCTGCGTCCTCGAGCATGCCGCGCACGAAGGACTGGTCCAGCTTGAGCGCAGCCACGGGCAGTTGACGCAGGTAGGTGAGGGACGAGTAGCCGGTGCCGAAGTCGTCCATGGTGACCGGCACGCCCAGTTCCTTGCAGGCGCCGATGAAATCGGCGACCGCGCCGAAGTCCTTGATCGCGGTCGTTTCCAGGATTTCCAGTTCCAGCACGCCGGCATGCAACTGCGGAAAACGCCCGAGGTGGAACGCCAGCCGCTCGATGAAGTCGGGACGCAGCAGATGGCGCGGGCTGATGTTGACGCTGACCGAGGTCTTCACGCCGACGGCGAGCCAGTCCGCTGCCTGGCGAACCGCTTCGCCGATGGCCCAATCCCCGAGTTGTTCCACCAGTTCGTGGTCTTCGATCGAGGGCACGAACGAGGCCGGCTGCAACAGCCCCCGTTCGGGATGCTGCCAGCGGATCAGCGCTTCGACGCCGATGACCACGCCGCGCTGCATGTCCACCTTGGGCTGGTAGGCAAGGAAGAACTCGTTTCGCGCCAGCCCTTCCCTGATGCGCTGCCGGATCTGCTGCTCCTGCTGCTCCTCCAGGGCCTGCTCGGCATCGAAGAAATGCACCCGGCTGCCACCGGCCCGCTTGGCAAAGAAAATCGCATGCCGGGCGTGCTGCAGCATCACTTCCGTCGGCTGCTCGCCATGCGTCATGAGTGCCACGCCGACGCTGATGCGCAGACGAGCCGATCGATCCTGCAGCCGGTAGGGATGGGCCAGGCGTGCAAGGAGCTGCTGCAGCAGTTCCTCGCACTGCTGCCTGCTGGCGAAGGACAACAGGAGCGCGAATTCGTCGCCACCGACCCGCGCCGCCACGGCGTCGTGCGGCAGCGCCGTCTTGAGACGCCGGGCCACCTCGCGCAGCACCGCGTCGCCCCCCATGGGGCCGAAGCTGTCGTTGACGTCCCGAAAGCGGTCGATGTCCAGATAGCAGACGGCCAGCAGACGGTCGGGGTCGCCGTCGTGCGCATGCGGCGTCTGGCCCAATTCCTCGACCGAAGGAACGCGGTTCGGCAAGCGTGTGAGGGCGTCATGGCGCGACAGCATGTCGAGCCGCTCGCCGCGCACTCCTTGTGCCGTGAGGCCGAAAGTCCACAGGATGCAGCGGTCGTCGTCCATGCGCTCGCCGCGCATGTCGACCAGGATGCTGCGGCCGTGCTGGGCACACAGCATGACCCGGTGGAGATCGAGGGCGCCTCGCACGGGAACCTGCATGCCACCGGGCGGCAAGACCTGGGGATCCGGCTTCGAATCCGGCCGCAACGCGAGCACGTCGTCGAACGGCATGTCGGCCAGCGCGCCGAGCGCATAGCCGAGCAGGTTGTGCGCATCTTCGTCAGCCCAAAGGATCTGTCCATCGCAGATCTTGAGATGACCGGCAAGGGTGCGGGTGGGCATGGTGGAAGGGCCGCTATTTCCGGCGGCGCTCGCCGTCGTGTTCGCGGTAGTAGCGGGCCTTGTCTTCGTACATGGCCTTGTCCGCGCGCAGCAGCGCCTCATCCAGCGCTTCGCCGGCGCCGCAGGTCGCCAGCCCGATCGCCAGTTTCAGGACGTGCCCGCTTTGCCCGGCATAGAACTGGTTGTTCAGATCGAGCATCGACACGATGCGGTCCCGCATTGCCTCCGCACCGCGCTCGTCGGTTTTCGGCAGCAGGACGGCGAACTCGTCCCCGCCGATGCGCGCGGGCCAGCCCGGCTCATCGACCGCCTTGCCCAGCACCTCGCCGACGCGGCGCAGCAGCGCATCGCCGGCGGCATGGCCTTCCTCGTCATTGACGTGCTTCAAGCCGTTCAGGTCGATCGCCAGCACCGACACCGGCCATGGGCCCTTGCGCGACAGCCGGTTCAGCTCTTCCGTGTAGAAGGTGCGGTTGCGCAGCTGCGTCAGCACGTCGTGCTTGCCCAGATACTCGAGATAGGCCTCCGCCTTCTTCCTGGCCGTGATGTCGATCAGCGACACCAGCACGAGGTCCCAGGTGGCGAGCCGGTCTTCCAGCACGGCGAACTGCATGTGGATGTTCACCAGCTCGCCCGAGAGCGCGTAGTTGATGACCTCCCGCCGCTGCAGCGTCTTGCCGTCCCACAGATCCTGCAGTTGGTCGGCGAAGGAGTCGTGCATCTCGTCGCGAAAGATGTGCGAGATGTTCTGCAGCAGCATGTCCTTGTCGGCCGCGCCGAACATGCTCAGCGTTTCCCGGTTGACGTCGACGACGCGGATCTCCCGCATGCAGCGCGTCACGAATTCGGGATGCACCTTGATGAAGGTCGCGAAATCGCTGATGCCTCGTGCCCGTATGTCGTCGAGCAAATCCTTGACCGCGCTGAAATCCTCCACCCACAGCGACACCGGCGAATGATCGAACAGGCCGCTCGCATAGCGCTCGCTCTGCAGGCGCAACTGCTCGGCCTGCACCCGCGCGGTGACGTCGTCCAGCGAGACCAGCACGCAATCCCAGGACGCTTCATGGCCTGGCAGCACCCGCACCCGCACGTGCACATCCAGCCTGCGACCGTCCAGTGCGTAGTTGACTGTCTGATTGTCGAAGCAGAGCTGTCCGCGCCAGAGTTGGTCAAGCTCATGAATCACCGGGGCGGCCATGTCATCGCGGAAGATGCTGTCGAGCCGTGACAGCAGTTCGGCCTGGCTTTGCGCGCCGAACAGCGTGAGCGTGCTCTGATTGACGCTCAGCACCCGCAGCTGTGCCATGCATTCGCGCACGCGCTGCGGCTCGGCATTCAGGTGCTCCACCAGGTCCACCACGCCGTCGCGCCGCCACGCCTCGAACAGCCGTTTGAGCCCGCTGTAGTCTTCGAGCCAGAGCGACATCGGCGCGAAATCGAACATGGACTCGAAATCGGTGGAAGACGGCATGGGCTTTTCTCCTTCGGGCTCGGGTTCCGAGTCGCCATCATGCGCTCGATGGGCGATGCCGCCGCGCTGAAAGCCGACCGCCGCGAGCGCATGGAAGAACGCCGCGCCGAGTGCCATCGGGATGCCGGAGAGTAGTGGGTGCCGGTGTAGCCGGCGTTAGGGTCCCGTCAGCGCAGGAGGTCCGGGGATGCCGCTATCACAAGTCCGACCAGGCCGAGCGCAGCCACCAAGGCGAGGACTACGGGGTGGTGCAACCCTGCTGCTGCAACGATCTCGTCGTTGTCGTCGGACCGCACTTTGCGGTGAGCGGTTGCCAGCGCTTGCTTGGCGGAGGTGATGTCGGTTCGGCTCGATTTCATGAGCTCATTCTGGGCATCCCGCCAGCAGTCGACAAGCAGGCCAAAGTGCACATTCCGGAGATGCCTGCGCCGGCTGGGCGAGCGGCCAGGCTCTAGGCGCTACGGCGCCTGCGCGATCTCCGCGCAGATCACCGGAGCCGGCGCAAAGGGCGCTGCCGGCCCTTGCGCGTTCTCTTCGATGCGCAAGGCCGCCTGCAGCGCCGCAATCGCCGTTTCGGCATCGGCCTGGCTGGCTGCGTGCACGCGCGCCAGCGGCTGACCCTTGCGTACGCTGCTGCCCAGCGGCAGCACCTGTGTGAGCCCGACACGCGGATCGATGCGGTCTTCGGCGCGGCGCCGGCCGCCGCCCATCGCGACGATGGCCAGGCCGATGGCGCGCACATCCGCTGCCACCAGAACGCCGCCGTGCGGTGCCGGCAGATCGCAGAGCACCGGCGCATCCGGCAGTTGGCGCGCTGCTTGCCGAAGGTCGCTCGGACCACCCAGGCCTGACACCATGCGCGCGAAACGCTCGGCCGCCGCGCCGCTGTCGAGCGCACGCCGGGCCTGCGCGCCGGCCTCGGGCAGGTCGGCCGCGAGGCCGCCGAGGCGCAGCAGCCGCGCCGCGAGCGCCAGCGTCACTTCGAGCAGCCGCGGTTCGCGTTCGACGCCCGTCAGAAAATCGATCGCTTCCCGTACTTCGAGCGCATTGCCCGCGCTGTGGCCCAGCACCTGGTTCATGTCGGTGATCAGCGCCTCCGCGCGCAAGCCGGCGCCCGCCGCCACGTCGACCAGGCAGCCGGCCAGCGCACGTGCGTCATCCAGGCGCGGCATGAATGCGCCGTTGCCGACCTTCACGTCGAGCACCAGGCCCTGCAGGCCGGCCGCGAGCTTCTTGGAGAGGATGCTGGCGGTGATCAAGGGCAGCGATTCGACCGTGGCCGTGACATCGCGAATCGCGTAGAGCCGCTTGTCGGCCGGTGCGAGGGTAGGGCCGGCGCCGACGATGGCGCAGCCGGCATCGCGCAGAACGGCGAGCAGCGTTTCGCGCGGCGGCTCGACGCTGTAGCCGGCCAGCGATTCGAGCTTGTCCAGGGTGCCGCCGGTGTGGCCCAGGCCGCGGCCGGAGATCATCGGCACCACGCCGCCGCAGGCCGCAACGATCGGCGCCAGCATCAGGCTCACCTTGTCGCCCACGCCGCCGGTGGAATGCTTGTCGAGCACGGGGCCTTGCAGATCGGGCCATTGCAGCACTTCGCCGGAGTGCGTCATGCCGCGGGTCAGGGCCACGCTTTCGCCGGGGTCCATGCCGTTGAGCAGGATCGCCATCGCCAGCGCGGCGATCTGGCCCTCGCTCCAGCTGCCGTCGGTCAGGCCGCGCACGAAGGCATCGATCTGCGCGGGCGAGAGGGCATGGCGATCGCGCTTGGCGCGGATGACCTCGGCCGGCAGCAGCATCAGTAGTCTCCCGGCGTCGAGACCTTGTCGCGGCCTCCTTGCAGCAACACCGATTCGATGTCGGCCAGCAGGCCGCTGGCACCGAAGCGCAGGCGCTTCGGACCGAGCGCGGCCTCGCCAAGCATCTCGCGCGCCAGCGTGATGTAGATCGCCGCATCGGCCACCGTGCGCACGCCGCCCGAGGCCTTGAAGCCGACCGTCTCCCGCCGCGCGTGGCCAGCAATGGTTTCGAGCATCACGCGCGCGGCATCCGGCGTCGCGCCCGTCGGCGTCTTGCCGGTGCTGGTCTTGAGGAAGTCGACGCCGGCGTCGAGCCCGATCCGGCAGGCCTGGCGAATCAGTTCGTGCGATGGCAGTTCACCGGACTCGATGATGAGCTTGAGCGTCTTGCCCACGCACGCCGCGCGCACCGCTGCGACCACGGCTGTCGCGCTGTACGCATCGCCCGCAGCGAGCGAGCGCCACGGCAGGACCAGGTCCACTTCGTCGCCGCCGGCGGCGAGGATGGCGTGCGTATCGTGCAGGGCACGCCCGGTGTCGAACGCGCCCTCGGGGAAGTTGGCCACGGCCGCCACGCGGATCGAGGCCGGGAGCGCGGCCCGGGCCCGCGCCACGAAGCGCGGCCACACGCACACCGCCGCCGGCGCGCCCGCCGGCCCCTGCGCCTTGGCGCACAACGCATCGATGGCGGCCGCGTCGTCGTTGTCGTTGAGGCTGGTCAGGTCCAGGCAGTCCAGCGCGATGCGCGCGTCGTTTGTCATGTCGGTCTCCACGCTATCTCCTTTGGACCTCATCACCCGGTGCATAGTCCGCGGCCTTGAGCGGGCTGCGCCCGGCGATGAAGGCGCGCAGCACCTCGGCATCGACAAAGCCGGTGTTGACATAGCCCGGGTGCGTGGCCAGCTTGGGATAACCGTCGCCGCCGGTGGCGGTGAAGTTGTTGATCGCCAGCCCGTACTCGCGCCGCGGGTCGATGGCTTGCCCCTTGACCTTGGCGTCTTTCAGCTGTCCGCCTTCGATCATCATCTGCACGCCCGCCGTCTGAGGGAAGCCGCCCGAGCCCGGCGTCATTCTGGCCGCGGCTTCGAGGTAGCCCAGCAGCTCGGCGCCCGTGAGCCGCACCAGCGTCACTTGATTGCCGAAAGGCTGGACCTTGAGCACATCGCGGTACGTGATGCGGCCGTCGGGCAGCGAATCGCGAACGCCGCCCGAATTCATGAGCGCGACGTCGGCGCCTGTCTTGTCGAGCATTGCGAGGGCGATCAGCCGGCCGAGGTTGGTGGATTGCTTGCGCACGCGCTCGCGATCGCCGTCGAACACGCCGACCGCTTCGCCCACCGGCACCGTCAACTGCGCCTGCCCCCTGTCCTGGAAGGGCTGCAGGAAGGCGCGCACTCCGGTGTCCTCGGGGATGGCATCGGCATACGCGACCTTCCTGCCGTCGACGGTGCGCTTGAGGTTGACCGGAATCAGCTGGTACTTGATCAGCTCGATCCGGCCGGTGCGCACTTCGAAATCGGCCCGGCCCACGTACTTGCCCCATTCATGCGCCTGCACGATCCAGGTGCCGTTCTGCCGGTCGGGCGCGCAGGGCGTGCCTGGCACATAGGCATCGTTGCGCAGGTTCTCCTTCAGCATGCAGACCGGGTTCTGGCTGTGGCCGCCGACGATCAGGTCGAGCCCGCGGGTGGCGCGCGCCATCTCCACGTCGCCCGGCGCATTGACGCCGCGCCGGCCGTCGGTGTAGTGGCCCATGTGCGTGGCGGCGATCACCATGTCGGCCTTGGCGCGCAACTCGGGCAGCAGCCCGGCCGCCTCGTCGATGGGCTTGCGGAATTCGATGCCCGCGATGTTGGCAGGCATCACCATCCTGGCCGTGTCGTCGGTGGTCAGGCCCAGCACCGCGATCTTGTAGCCTCCGCGCTCGAACACGCGGTATGGCTCGAACATGCGCTGGCCGTTGCGGTAGATGTTGGCCGAGAGCAGCGGAAAGCTGGCCCATCGGCGCTGCTTTTCCAGCACCGCGGGCGGCTTGTCGAACTCGTGGTTGCCGACCGCCGAAGCGTCGTAGCCGAGCAGGTTCATGCCCTTGAAGTCGGGCTCGGCGTCTTGCGTGTCGGACTCGGGCACGCCGGTATTGATGTCGCCGCCGTCGAGCACCAGCGTGTAGCCGCCGGCGGCCTGTACCTCGGCGCGCACGCGGTCGAGCAGGGTCTTGCGCGCGGCCATGCCGTATTCGCCGTCGGCGTTGGTCCAGAAGCGGCCGTGGTGGTCGTTGGTGTGCAGGATGGTCAGCCTGATCGGTGCGCGGTCGCCGGGGGCCGTGGCGCAGCCGGCCAGCAGGGCCAGCGCAGCGGCGGCAGCGATGAGTGGCAGGCGCATGGTCGCATCCTTCAGAAAAAGTCAGACCGCCGCAATGACTGCGGCGAGCAGGCGCGACGCGTCTTCGTCGGCGGCGCGCGCGCTGCGCAGGGTATGGGCGTGGCTCAGCGCTTCATCGGAGAGCCCCGCGGCCATGTTGGTGAGCATCGAGAAAGCCAGCACCTTCAGGCCCGCATGGCGGGCCAGGATGGTTTCGGGCACCGTGCTCATGCCCACGGCCTGCGCGCCCAGCAGGCGCAGCATGCGGATCTCGGCCGGGGTTTCGAACTGCGGGCCCAGCACCCAGGCGTAGACGCCCTCGTGCAGAACGATGCCCGCCTGGGCGGCCGCAGCGCGGGCCTGCGCGCGCAATGCGGGATCGTAGGCGTCGCTCATGTCGACGAAGCGGTCCGAGCCCGGCTCGTCGTGCAGCGGCGTGCGCTGGGCCATGTTGAGGTGATCGGCGATCAGCATCAGCGAGCCCGGGCCCATGTTCGCGTCCAGGCTGCCGGCGGCATTGGTCAGAACCAGGATTCGGCAGCCGGCGGCAGCCAGGCTGCGGATGGGGCCCTTCATGGCCGCCGCGTCGCCGCTTTCGTAGGCGTGCTTGCGGCCGCGCAGCAGCGCGACCGGGCGGCCGCCGATGCGGCCCAGCCGCAGCATGCCGGCATGGCCGTCGACGTTCAGCGCCGGGAAGGCCGGCAGCTCGGGATAAGGGATGTCCTCGGGCGCCTCGACCAGCTCGGCAGCGCGGTCCCAGCCGGAGCCGAGCACCACCGCCAGCTCGGGCGCGGGGCCGCCGGCGCGGATGCGCGCGGCACTGGCTTCGATGGCTTTCTGCAGGTTCATGTCTGTGGAAGATGCGCCGGCCCAAAGCTCGCCGGCAGCAGCTCGCCCAGCGTGTATCGGCCGCGCACCTCGCGCAGGTCGGCACACCACACTGGCGTGTCGTTGTCGGCGAACTCGCGCAGCTTCTGGCGACAGCCGCCGCACGGAGTGACGGGCGCATCGGCCACGCCGACCACCGCCGCCGCCAACACCCGCGTGCCGCCGGCCAACACCAGGTGCGCGAGCGCCGAGGCCTCGGCGCACTGGCCCTGCGGAAAGGCGGCGTTCTCGATGTTGCAGCCGGCATGGACCTGGCCGTGTTCGTCGAGCAGCGCGGCGCCGACCGCGAACTTCGAATAGGGCGCGTAGGCGCGCTCGCGAGCGGCGCGAGCGGCATCGATCAACTGCGTCATCAGGGTCTCGGAAATGGCCACTCTAGCGCTCCTTCACATAGGGGATGCCCAGGGCTTTGGGCGCGCGCGCATTGCCCACGAAGCCGGCCAGCAACACCACCGTCATCAGGTAGGGCAAGGCCTGGATCGCCTGCACCGGCACCGCGCCGACCAAGGGCAGCGACACGCCCTGCAGGCGGATCGACACCGCATCGAGAAAGCCGAACAACAGGCAGGCGAAAAAGGCGCCGACCGGATGCCACTTGCCGAAGATCATGGCGGCCAGGGCCATGTAGCCGCGGCCGGCCGTCATGTGCGGGATGAATGACGGATTCTGCGCCAGCACCAGGTAGCTGCCGGCCAGGGAACACAGCGCGCCGTTGAGCATGAGCGCCCGGTAGCGCAGCGCGGTGATGGAGACGCCCGCCGCATCGACCATGGCCGGGTTCTCGCCGGTCGCGCGCAGGCGCAGGCCGAAGCGGGTGCGAAACAGCAGCCACCAGACGGCCGGCACCAGCGCTATCGCCAGGTACACCATCGCGTTGTGGCCGAACAGGCCCAGGCCCAGTACCGTGCCCAGCCAGGGCAGCGCACGCAGCGCCTCGCCGGCGCCCGTGAACCACGGCGCCAGGCGCACCGTGTCGGGCAGCGTGGGCGTCTGGCCGCCTTGCTGGAACCACGCGATGCCGAGCACCACCGTCAGGCCGGCGGCCGTCATAGTGATGGCCATGCCCATCACCACCTGGTCGCCGCGATGGGTTACGCAGCCGAAGCCCTGCAGCAGCGAGAGCGCCACGCCGACGACGAGCGACGCCGCCAGGGCCAGCGTCATGGAGCCGCTCAGCGCAGCGACGCTGCCGGCGGCGAAGGCGCAGGACAGCATCTTGCCTTCGAGACCGAGATCGATCACACCGGAGCGCTCGGCCAGCGCGCCGGCCAGCGCGCACAGGATCAGCGGCGTCGCCACGCGCAGGGTCGAGGCGAGGAGGGTGCCGAGCGCCACCTCATCCATCGACGGCACCTTCCGCCGCCGCGGCGCGCGGCGCACGGCGCGTCATGCGCCACAGCCGCGCCAGCGTCGGCGCCGCCACCTGCGCCAGGGCGCCGGAGAACAGCACGATCAGGCCCTGCAGCGTGAACACCATGTCGCGGCTGAAACCGGGAATCTCGAAGGCCAGTTCGGAGCCGCCCTGGTACAGCGCGCCGAACAGCAGCGCTGCCAGCACGATGCCCACCGGGTGGTTGCGCCCGATCAGCGAGACCGCGATGCCGGCAAAGCCGGCGCCCACCACGTACTCGAGCAGCAGCCGCCCGTGCACGCCCGCGATCTCGTTGATGCCCACCAGCCCGGCGAGCGCGCCGGACAGCGCCATCGACACCATGATCTGTACGCGCGGCCGCATGCCGCCGTAGTGCGCCGCCTCCGGCGCATGGCCGACCGCACGAATCGCGTAGCCCGGCTGCGAGCGCCACAGCAGCAGGTACACGGCCACGGCGGCGGCCACGGCCAGCAGCACGCTCAGGTTGAGCGGCGAGGCCGGCCATTCGATGCCGACAACGGCGAGCGCCTCCTGCACGCCGGGCATGCGTGCCGAGGCTGCGAAGGCGCGGCTCTCCACCATCATGTTGCCGGGCTCCTTGAGCACATCGACGAGCAGGTAGGCCAGCAGCGCCGAGGCGATGAAGTTGAACATGATGGTGGTGATCACGACATGGCTGCCGCGCCAGGCCTGCAGCGCCGCTGGCACCGCGGCCCAGCACATGCCGAACAGCATGGCGGCGCCGATCATCAGCGGCAGCATGGCCCAGCGCGGCAGGTGCTCGCCCAGCGCCAGGGCCGCCAGCGCTGTGCCCAGCCCGCCCATCATGGCCTGGCCTTCGCCGCCGATGTTGAACAGGCCCGCGTGGAACGCGACCGCCACCGCCAGGCCGGTGAAGACGAAGGTGGTGGCGTAGTACAGCGTGTAGCTCAGGCCCATGCGGCTGCCGAAGGCGCCCTGGACCAGCAGCGTGAGCGCCTGCCAGGGGTCGTAGCCGACGACGGCGACAACGATGCCGCAGACCAGCAGCGCCAGCGCGAGGTTGACCAGCGGCAGGACGATCAAATCGATCCAGCGCGGCAGATCGGCGCCCTGTGAACTCACGGTGTCTTGACCTCGTCGTCCGCACCGCACATCAGGCGGCCCAGCGTGGTCTCGTCGCACTGCGCGACCGGGCGCTCGCCGACGATGCGCCCGCCCGCCATCACGAGCACGCGATCGGCCAGCGCCAGGATCTCGTCGAGCTCGGACGACACGACGAGCACCGCACCGCCGCCGGCCGCCATCGCGCGCAGGCGCCCGTGGATGAACTCGATGGCGCCGATGTCGACACCGCGCGTCGGCTGGCCCACCAGCAGCACCCGCGGCTTCGGCGCGGCTTCGCGCGCCAGCACCAGCTTCTGCTGGTTGCCGCCGGAGAAATTGGCGCTCACGAGGCGCGCATTGCGCGGGCGCACGTCGTATTCGTCCATCATCCGCGCGGTGTCGGCCTGCATCGTCGACTGCCTCATCCAGCCGTGCCGGCTGTAGCGCGGGCGCCGCTGATAGCCGAGCACGGCCGATTCCCATGCCGCGAAGGGCAGCACCAGGCCGCGGCGGTGCCGGTCTTCCGGCACGTGGGCGAGCCCAGCTTCGCGCGCGGCCTCCGGGTCGAGCCAACGATCGTGCGTGAAGGACAGCGAGCCCAGCGTGAGCGTGCCGGCCTGCGGCGCCAGCATGCCCGAGAGCACCTCCAGCAGCTCGCTCTGGCCGTTGCCCGAGACGCCCGCGATGCCGACGATCTCGCCCGCGCGCAGCTGCAGCGACACATCGACCAGGCGTGGCGTGCCGTGCGCGTCGCGCCAGTCGAGGCCGCGCGCATCGAGCAGCGGCGCGCCGCTGTCGGCACGCGCGGCGCCGGCCGCGCGCCCCATCTGCACGCGGCGCCCGACCATGGCCTGCGCGAGCGCGTCGATGCTGGTGTCGGCCGTAGCGGCGTCGAGCACCACGGCGCCCGCGCGCATCACCGTCACGGCGTCGCACAGCGCCATGATCTCCTTCAGCTTGTGCGTGATCAGCAGCACCGTGGTGCCGCGTGCACGCAAGGCCCGCAGCGTGTCGAACAGCTGCTCGGTCTCCTGCGGCGTGAGCACGGCGGTCGGCTCGTCGAGGATCAGGATGCGCGCGCCGCGAAACAGCGCCTTGAGGATCTCAAGCCGCTGGCGTTCGCCCACCGGAAGCTGTTCGACCGGCAGGTCGAGGCGCACCTGCAGGCCGCTCTCGCGCATCAGCGCCTCGAGGCGCGTGCGCACCTGCGCGCGCGCCTTCGGCAGCCGCCAATGCGGCTCGGCGCCGAGCAGGATGTTGTCGAGCGCGGAGAACGGTTCGACCAGCATGAAGTGCTGGTGCACCATGCCGATGCCCAGGGCAATGGCTTCGTGCGCGCCGCGAATCTGCGCTGGCTTGCCTTCGATCTCGATCTCGCCGCTGTCGGCCTGGTAGAAGCCGTACAGGATCGACATCAGCGTGCTCTTGCCGGCGCCGTTCTCACCCACCACGCCATGCACTGTGCCGGCCGGCACGGTGAGCGTGACTTCGCGGTTGGCGTGGACGGCGCCGAAGTGCTTGTCGATGCGCGTCATGCGCACCGCCGGCGCGAGGCTTCCCGACACGGCGGGCTAGAACTTACATGCGTTGTCGGCCATGTAGTCCGCTACTTTTATCTTGCCGGCAATGATGTCGGCCTTTGCCGCGTCCACCTTGGCCTTCATGTCGGTGCTCACCAGCTTGGCGTTGTGCTCGTCCAGCGCGTAGTCGACACCGCCTTCCTTCAGGCCCAGCGACGTGACCCCCGGGGTCGGCTTTTTCGCGGCGTTGAGCACTGCCACGTCGACGCGCTTGACCATCGAAGTCAGCATGGTGCCCGGCTGCAGATGGTTCTGGTTGCTGTCGACCCCGATGGCCAGCTTGCCCGCGTCCTTGGCGGCCTGGTAGACGCCCGCGCCGGTGCCGCCGGCGGCGGCGAACACCACGTCGACCCCCTTCGCGAACTGCGCCTTGGCGAGTTCGCTGCCGCGCGTCGGGTCGCTCCAGGCCGCAGGCGTGGTGCCGGTCATGACCGAGCTCACCTCGACCTTCGGGTTGGCGTACTTGGCGCCTTGCTCATAGCCGCACTGGAACTTGCGGATCAGCGGGATGTCCATGCCACCGACGAAGCCGACCTTGCCGCTCTTGCTGGCCAGCGCCGCCATCATGCCGACCAGGAAGCTTCCTTCCTGCTCCTTGAACACGATCGATTCGACATTGGGCAGCTTGACCACCGAGTCGACGATCGCGAAGTTGAGCTTCGGGAATTCCTTGGCCACTTTCTCGATGCTGCTGCCCTGCGAGAAGCCGATGCCGATCACCGGGCTGGCGCCGCGCGCGGCCATGCGGCGCATGGCCTGCTCGCGCTGCGCCTCGTTGGCGATCTCGAAGTCGAGGTAGGGCTTGCCGCTTTCCTTCTTCCACATCTCAGCGCCGCGGTAGGCCGCTTCGTTGAACGACTTGTCGAACTTTCCGCCCATGTCGTAGACGATGGCCGGCTCCGCAATCGCCAGCGTGGTGCCGGCGGCGAGGGCGAGGGCGAGGGTCTTGTTGAGCTTCATGTGCACATCCTTGGTATTGGCGATCCGGCTGTAAGACTTCTTGCTGCGTTGCAGGGCTCGCTCGGAGCCTCGGATCAGGATAGCAAGACTTGCGCCGCGGCAACCCCGGGGCACTACCATGCGGCCATGTCGGCCCCGCTCTCCCGCACGCTCGCGCAACACCTGCAGGCATTGCCCAAGGTGATGTTGCACGAGCATCTCGACGGCGGCCTGCGGCCGGCCACCTTGCTCGAACTGCTGCACGCGCGCGGCCTGGCCGCGCCGGCGCCGGACGCCGAGGCGCTGGCCGACTGGTTCGCCGCGCGCGCCCAGGCCGGCAGCCTGAGCGAGTACCTGCGCGGCTTCGCGCTCACGGTCGCAGCCATGGCCAGCCCCGCTGCGCTCGCCCGCGTGGCCTTCGAGGCGGCCGAGGACGCGCGGCTCGACGGCTGCGTGCTGGCCGAGTTCCGCATCGCGCCGACCCTGTTCGAGCCGCTGGGCGTGCCGCCCGAGGCCGCGGTCGAGGCGCTGCTGGCCGGCCTGCGCCAAAGCCCGCTGCCCAGCGGGCTCATCCTGTGCGCCATGCGCGATCAGGCCAGCGCGCACAGCCGGCGCGTGATGCGCCTGGCGCTCCGCTACCGCGACGAGGGCGTGATCGGCTTCGACCTGGCGGGCGCCGAACAGGGCCATCCGCCGTCGCGCCATGCTGCCGCCTTCGCCATGGCGCGCGAGGCCGGCCTGCCGATCACCTGCCATGCCGGCGAGGCCGACGCGGCCGAGCGCGTTCTCGAAGCGGTGCGCCTGGGCGCGCGCCGCATCGGGCACGGCGTGCGGCTGGCCGACGCGCTGGACGCAGCGGCCGGCAGCGCGGCGCGCGCGATGTTCGACGAAGTGCGCGCCAGCGGCGTGCATCTGGAGCTGTGCGCCACCAGCAACGTCCACACCGGCGCTGCCGCGTCATTGGCGGCCCACCCGATCCGGCGGCTCTGGCAGGCCGGCCTGAGCGTGTCCTTTCACACCGACAACCGGCTGATCTCGATGGTCAGCATGAGCGGCGAAGCGATGGGCCTGGTGCACGACAACGGGCTCGGGCTGCGCGATCTGGCGGCGATGGGCCTGCAGGCGGCCGAGCACTCCTTCCTGCCTGCACCGGCACGCCGGCACGCGCAGGCCGCGTTGCAGGCGTGGCAGGCCGCGATCTGAGCGCTATTTGCTGACGAGCGTCATCTCGCGGTCGTTTGCAGTGACGTCGAAAAGCGAGAGCAGTTCCTGGCCGAGGAGGGCGGCATCCGATCTGCCGCCGAGCGACCCCACGAACACGGTGGCCTGTGGCACCCTGAAGGGGCCGATGGTCATGGGGACGCGCTCCATGCGACGCGCATCCATGCCGCCGCCGGAGGTCTGGACGGATGTCGCGGCACCCCCGATCAGGTTCGCCCGAGCAGCGAAGGCCTCGCTGACGACGACGCCCGCGTGGACCGTCGCAGCCTTGTCGATCACGAACTGCACCGGGAATCCATTGACCGAGCCGCGAATCCAGAACCGGCCGTCCTGGCCGACCGGAACCGTGATCTGCCTGGATCCATCGAGCGCAATTTTCTCCGTCTTGTCCTTGGACTGATCGGCGGTGTCGACCAGCACGCAGCCGCGGGATCCAGCCTTCGCCGGCCCCTCGCCGTGCGGAACGTTGGTGTAGGTCTGGCCGCATTTGAAGACAGGTTCCGCGGCGGCCGCGGGCTGCATCGCCACGACACAGAAGGCAGCCGCTGCGGCGCGCACGCCGAGATGCCGCAGGGCCTGCTTGAATTTCGACGGATTGGACATGGCGTCACCTCGCGCTGAACATCTGGTCCAGACCATGCCCCATTGGAAATCAGCGTCGCGTCATCCGAATCCGACATCCGCCGAGCGGTCCGCAGGAGGCGATCGGCGGCAACGGGTCATGACAAACCGCCCTGGCACACATACTTGAGGTGCATGTAGTCATCGAGGCCGTGGGTGGAGCCCTCGCGGCCGTAGCCGGACTCTTTCACGCCGCCGAAGGGCGCGGCTTCGGCGGCCAGGGCGCCTTCGTTGACGCCGACGATGCCCGACTCCAGCGCCTCGGCGACGCGCCAGATGCGGCGTATGTCGGTCGAGTAGAAATAGGCCGCGAGCCCGAAGGGCGTGTCGTTGGCGGCGGCGATCACCTCGGCCTCGCTGTCGAAACGCGTGACCGGCACCACCGGCCCGAAGGTCTCCTCGCAGCTGCATTCCATGCTCGCGTCCGCGTTCACCAGCACGGTCGGGGCGTAGTAGTTGGGGCCGTCGCAGCGCGCGGAGCGCAGCCGCTCGCCGCCGACGACGATGCGCGCACCCTTGGCGACGGCGTCGCGCACGTGGCGTTCGATCTTGTCGACCGCACGCGCATTGATCATCGGGCCGATCTGCGAGGCGGGCTCGGTGGCCGGGCCGACCTGGAGCGCGCCGACCCGCGCGGCCAGCTTGTCGACGAAGGCGTCGTGCACCCTGGCCTGGACGAACACGCGGTTGGGGCAAACGCAGGTCTGGCCGCCGTTGCGGAACTTGGCTGCCATCAGGCCTTCTACCGCGGCGTCGATGTCGGCGTCATCGAACACGATGAAGGGCGCATTGCCGCCGAGCTCGAGCGAGAGCTTCTTCAGCGTGTCGGCTGAAGCGCGCGCGAGGTGCTTGCCCACCGGCGTGGAGCCCGTGAAGCTGATCTTGCGCACGCGCGCATCGGCCAGCCACACGTCCACCACCTGGGGCGTGCGTTCGCGCGAGGCGGTGACGATGTTCAGCACGCCCGGCGGCACGCCGGCTTCCTGGGCCAGCTTGACCAGCGCGAGCGAGGTGAGCGGCGTGTCTTCCGCCGGCTTGCACACCACGGTGCAGCCTGCCGCGAGCGCCGGGGCGATCTTGCGGGCGATCATGGCGGCCGGGAAGTTCCACGGCGTGATCGCCGCGACCACGCCCACCGGCTCCTTCAACGCGAGCATGCGGCGGCCCGTCACCGGCGCGGGGATCACGTCGCCGTTGGCGCGCGTGGCTTCCTCGGCGAACCACTCGACGTAGCTCGCCGCATAGGCCACCTCGCCGCGCCCCTCGGCCAGCGGCTTGCCCTGTTCGCGCGAGACGAGGCGGCCCAGGTCTTCCTGGTGCGCCAGCATCAAGTCGTTCCAGCGCTTGAGGATCTGCGCGCGCTGCTTCGCCGGCACCGCCCGCCAGGCGGGGAAGGCGGCATGCGCGGCATCGACCGCGGCGAGGGCATCGGCGGCCGTGCCGTCGGGCACGCTCGCGAAGACGGCGTCGGTGGCGGGGTCGCTCACGTCGAGGCGGCGCGCATCGCTCGCCTCGCGCCATTCGGCGCCGATGAGGTGGCGGCCGGGCATCAGGTCCTGGCGTTCAAGGGTCAGTGTCATGGCCTTGTGTGGTTGTATGCGAACTCGCGTTCGATCCATAAGAGCCGTTCGGGCTGAGCTTGGCCTGTCCTGAGCTTGGCGAAGGGTCGAAGCTTCGCGCGGCGCTTCGACAAGCTCAGCGTGAACGGATTGAAACTGAACACACTGGTATCACGCGGCGGCCACGCGCTCGGCGATCGCGATGCCCAGCTCGGTGGTGGAAGCCGAGCCGCCGAGGTCGCGCGTGCGCGGACCCTCGCGCAGCACCGCCTCGATCGCGCCGAGAATCGCGTCGTGCGCGGCGCGGCCCGGGCCCTGTCCTTGCGTGAGAAAGTCCAGCATCAGCGCGCCCGACCAGATCATGGCGATCGGGTTGGCGATGTTCTGGCCGTAGATGTCGGGCGCAGAGCCATGCACGGGCTCGAACAGCGACGGGAACTTGCGATCCGGGTTGAGGTTGGCCGAGGGCGCGAGGCCGATGGTGCCGGTGGTCGCGGGGCCGAGGTCGGACAGGATGTCGCCGAACAGGTTGCTCGCCACCACCACGTCGAAGCGCATGGGCTGCAGCACGAAGCGCGCCGACAGGATGTCGATGTGCTGCTTGTCGACCTGCACCTCGGGGTAGTCGCGGCCGATCGCGTCGGCGCGGCCGTCCCACCAGGGCATGCTGATCGCGATGCCGTTGCTCTTGGTGGCCACCGTCAGGTGTTTTCTCTTGCGCGCCTGGGCGAGTTCGTAGGCGTACCTCAGCACGCGGTCGGTGCCATGGCGCGAGAAGACCGATTCCTGGATCACGATCTCGCGCTCGGTGCCTTCGTACATCACGCCGCCGAGCGAGGTGTATTCGCCCTCGGTGTTCTCGCGCACCACGAGATAGTCGATGTCGCCGGGCTTTCGGCCGGCGAGCGGGCAGGGCACGCCTTCGAACAGGCGCACCGGGCGCAGGTTGATGTACTGGTCGAACTCGCGGCGGAACTTCAGCAACGAGCCCCACAGCGAGACGTGGTCGGGTACGGTCCCGGGCCAGCCGACGGCGCCGAAGTACAGCGCGTCGACGCCCTTGAGTTGCTCCTTCCAGTCGTCCGGCATCATCTGGCCGTGCGCGGCGTAGTAGTCGCAGCTGGCCCAGTCGATGGTGCGGCACTCGAGCTCGAAGCCGAAGCGCGCCGCCGCGGCCTGCACCACGCGCAGGCCTTCGGGCATCACTTCCTTGCCGATGCCGTCGCCGGCGATCAGTGCGATGCGGAATGTGGGGGTCATGTCTGTCTCTTTCATGTTGCGGTGGCCATCTTGCGGTCCATGTCGTCCAGCCAGCCCTGGCGCAGCTCGGGCACCGAGCGGGCCAGCAGTTCGTAGTAGGGGTGATGCGGCCCGCGCTCGTAGTCGGCGCGCGCCACTTGCGCCAGCTTGCGGCCGTGCTGCATGACGACGATCTCGTCGCACACCGCGCGCACGGTGTGCAGGTCGTGGCTGATGAACAGGTAGGACACGCCGAGCTCTCGCCGCAGTTCGGCCATCAGGTCGAGCACCGCAGCGGCGACCACGGTGTCGAGCGCGGAGGTCACCTCGTCGCAGAGGATCAGGTCGGGGTCGGCCGCGAGTGCGCGCGCGAGGTTCACGCGCTGCTTCTGCCCGCCCGAGAGGCCGCCCGGCAAACGCCCGGCCACCGAGTGCGGCAGCTTCACGAGATCCAGCAGTTCGCGGATGCGGCGCTTGAGCGGCTCGCCGCGCAGGCCCTTGTAGAACTCGAGCGGCCGCGCCAGGATGCGCTCGATGGTCTGCGACGGGTTCAGTGCCGTGTCGGCCATCTGGAACACGATCTGGATGCGGCGCAGCTCGTCCCGTTCGCGCTGTTGCAGCGTCGGCGCGAGTTCGCGGCCGCGGAACAGGACGGTGCCGTGGCTGGGCTTCAGCAGGCCGGCCACCGCCCGCGCCAGCGTGGTCTTGCCCGAGCCCGACTCGCCGATCACGCCGATCGCCTGGCCGCGGTGGAGCTTCAGATCGATGTCCTGCAGGATCGGCTTGGCCGGACGCCCCTGCGCATCCACCGGGCCGTAGCCGGCCGAGAGCTGTTGCACATGGAGCAGCAGCTCGGGGTCGTCGTTCGCTGCCTTGCCCGAGTCGCGCGTCGCCGGCCGGGCGGCGGCCAGCAGGCTCCTGGTGTACTCGTCGGCGGGCGCGGCGAGGATCTTCCCGGTCGCATTCAGCTCGCGCATCTGGCCGCCGCGCAGCACCAGGATATGGTCCGCCATCTGCGCCACCACGGCCAGGTCGTGGCTCACGTACACCGCGGTGGCGCGGCGTTCGCGCACCACGCGGCGGAAGGCACGCAGCACCTCGATCTGCGTCGTCACGTCGAGCGCGGTGGTCGGCTCGTCCAGGATCACGAGCTCGGGGTCGCCGATCAGCGCCATCGCGGCCATCAGCCGCTGGAGTTGGCCGCCGGAAACCTGGTGCGGATAGCGTGCACCGATGGTTTCCGGATCGGGCAGCGCCAGCTCGCGGAAGAGCTGCACCGCCTTTGCCTCGGCCTCGGCCCGCTTGCAGAGGCCGTGGATGACGGTCGGCTCGACCACCTGGTCCATGATCGTGCGCGAGGGATTGAAGGAGGCGGCCGCGCTCTGCGCGATGTAAGCGACCGTGCGGCCGCGCAGCGCGCGCTGCTGCGCCGCATCCAGCGCCAGCACTTCGGTGTCGCCGATCTGCACCCGGCCCGCCGAGATCCGGCAGCCGTGCCGCGCATAGCCCATCAGCGCCAGCGCGGTGGTGGTCTTGCCGGAGCCCGACTCGCCGATCAGCGCCAGCACCTCGCCGGGCTGCACGGAGAAGCTCAAGCCATCGACCAACGTGTTCGCGCCGGCGCAGATGCTGAGGCCCTGGACAGTGAGTGGTGCTCCCATCAGCGTGTTCCTCTTTCGCGCGCGGCACGGCCGGGCAGATTGTCGATCACCAGGTTGACCGCGATGGTCAGGCTCGCGATGGCCAGCGCCGGCACGATCACCGAGGCGCCACCCATCGCCAGCGCGCCGATGTTCTCGCGCACCAGCGAACCCCAGTCGGCCGCCGGCGGCTGGATGCCCAGGCCGAGGAAGCTCAGGCTCGCCAGCAGCAGCACGATGTAGACGAAGCGCAGGCCCAGGTCGGCCAGCATCGGGCCGAGGATGTTGGGCAGGATCTCGCGCAGCATGACGTAGAGCGTGCCTTCGCCGCGCGCGCGCGCCACGGTCACGTAGTCGAGCGCATTGATGTTGACGGCCAGCGAGCGCGCGATGCGGTAGGCACCCGGCACGTAGATGATGGCGGCGGTGCCCACCAGCATCGGCACCGAGGAGCCGAATCCCGCCACCATGATGAGCGCGAACATCTTGCTCGGGATCGCGGTCAGCGTGTCGAGGCCGCGGCTCAGCAGCGCGTCGATCCAGCGGCCGCTGGCTGCCGCCAGTAATGCCAGCGTGGTGCCGATGCCGCTGGCCAGGAGCGTGGCGAGCAGCGCGACGCCGACCGTGTAGCGCGCGCCCTCGATGACGCGCGCCAGCATGTCGCGGCCGAGGTAGTCGGTGCCGAGCCAGTGCGCGGCGCTCATGGGCGCAAAGACGTTGTTGCCGCCCATGGCAGCCGTGCCGTGCGACAGGAGCCAGGGCCCGAACAGCGCAGCGAGCATCCAGAACAGCAGCACCGCGAGGCCGAGCAGGCCGGAGGCGCCGAAGCCGCCGAGCCAGCGCAGCGGGCTGCCTCGACGCTCGAGCGGCAGGGCAGCGACGGAAGCGGCGGCGCTCACGGCCGATGTGGAGGTGGATGATTCCATGGAGCTGCCCTCAGCGGTGGCGCAGTCGCGGGTTGGCGACGATGCCGCAGATGTCCGCCGTCGTCACCAGGATCAGGTAGGCGCAGCAGAAGATCATGGCGCAGGTCTGCACCAGGGGCATGTCGCGCTGCGACACGCCGTCGACCATCAGCTTGGCGATACCCGGGTAGTTGAAGATGGTCTCGACGATGATCACGCCGCCCAGCAGGTACGACAGGCTCAGCGCCACCGCATTGGCGATCGGGCCCACCGCATTGGGCAGCGCATGCGCCAGCACCATGCGCATCGGCGAGGCGCCCTTGAGGCGCACCATCTCGATGTAGGGCGCGTCGAGCTGGTCGATCACCGCGGCGCGCGTCATGCGCATCATCTGCGCGACGATCACGCAGCACAGCACCAGCACCGGCATGGCGAAGGCGCGCAGCAGCTGGCCCAGCGACTCGATGTCGTTGACGAACGAGAGCGCCGGAAGCCAGCGCAGCTTGACGGCGAAAACCAGTACCGCGAGCGTCGCGACCAGGAACTCAGGTACCGAGACCACGCCCACCGCCGTCGTCGATGCCACGCGGTCGAACCACGAGCCGCGCCACACCGCCGAGGCGATGCCGAGCGTCAGCGCGATCGGCACCGAGAACAGCGCGGTGACCGCGGCGAGCAGCAGCGAGTTGGGCAGGCGGCTGGCGACCAGCTCGCCGACCGGCATCTGCGTGGTGGTCGAGGTGCCGAGATCGCCCTTGACGAGCCCGGCGAGCCAGCGCGCGTAGCGCAGCGGCGCAGGCACATCCAGGCCCATCTGCGTGCGCAGCGCGGCGAGGGCTTCGGGCGTGGCGTCCTGGCCCAGCTGCTCCTGCGCCGCATCGCCGGGCAGCACCGCGGTGATCGAGAAGACGATGACCGACACCGCCAGCAGCGACAGCAGGGCCAGCGCGATCCGCTGGCCGAGGAGCTTGAGGATCACGTGGTTCATGAGCGGTCTTCCAGTGCGGTCCGGCGCGGGCGGGTCAGGCGTCCAGCCACACGTTCTCGGCGAAGTTGTAGCCCATGAGACCGCCGAGCGGAATCGGCGACAGGCCCTTGAGCTTGGACGTATGGCCGTCGATGCTCGCGAGGAACAGCGGGATGCCGATGCCGGCGTCCTGGTGGATCATCGTCTGCATGTCGGCATACATCTGCTTGCGCTTGGCCAGGTCGGTTTCGGCGCGCGAAGCCAAGAGCAGCTGGTCGAACTTCTCGCTCTTCCAGCGCGACTCGTTCCAGGCCGCACCCGATTGGAAGAACTGCGTCAGCAGCACGTCGGCGCTCGGGCGCGGGTTCACGTTGCCGAAACCCACCGGGCTGTTGAGCCAGTGGTTCGACCAGTAGCCGTCGGCCGGCATGCGCTTGATGTCGAGTTCCAGCCCGGCGCGCTGCGCGGTCTGCTGCAGCATCAGCGCGATCTCCACCGAGTACAGAGCTGCCGGCGATGCCACCACCGGCACCTTGCCCGTGACGCCGGCCTTCTGCAGGTGGAACTTCGCCTTGTCGAGATCGAAGGGCCGCTGCGGCAGTCCCGCGAAGTAGAAACGGTTGGTCGGGTCGATCGGCTGGTCGTTGGCGACCACCGCATAGTCGAGCGCGATCGTCTTCTTCATCTGCTCGCGGTCGAAGAGGTGCTTCATCGCGAGCACGAAGTCCGGGTTGGCACCCGGGCCCACGTCCTTGCGCATCACGAGGTCGGAATACTGGCCCGATTGCGTCGCGAAGATCGCATAGCCGGGCGCGCCCTTCACGCGCTCGACCGAGCGCGGATTGACCGAGCCCACCATGTCCATGCCGCCGGACAGCAGCGCGTTGACGCGCGCGCTCTCGTCGCCGATGCCGACGAATTCGATCTCGTCGAGGTAGGGCTTGCCGGGCTTCCAGTAGGCGTCGTTGCGCACCACCAGCGAGCGCACGCCGGGCTTGAATTCCTTGAGCTTGTAGGGGCCGGTGCCGATGCCGGCGTTGAAGTCGGTGGTGCCTTCCTTGACGATGTGGAAGTGGAAGGTGCCCAGGATCACCGGCAGGTCGGCGTTCGGCGCGCTCAGCACGAAGGTCACCTCGTTGGGGCCGGTGGCCTTGACGCTGTCGATCTGGTCGGCGAGCACCTTGGCCTTGGAGGCGCTGGCCGGGTCCTTGTGGCGCATCACCGAGAACACGACGTCGGCCGGCGCCAGCGCCTTGCCGTCGTGGAAGGTCACGCCCTTGCGGAGCGTGAAGACCCAGGTCTTGGCATCCTTGGTCGTGAACGACTCGGCCAGTGCGGGCTGCGGCGTCAGGCTGCCGTCCAGCGAGGTGAGGCCGTTGTAGATCATGTTGCAGCGCGAGTAGTCGGTCTGGTTCGACTGCTTGGCCGGATCGAGCGTGTCGGTCGCGGCGGCGGTCGCGCCGGCCACGCGGATGCGCCCGCCCTTTTTGGGTGTCTGCGCATGGGCGGACATCGCCACGCCCGCGATGCCGCCGGCGAGGGTGGCCTGCATGCCGCCGGCCATCAGCATCGCGAGGATGTCGCGCCGCGACGCGCCGCGCTGGAGCGACGCCATCACGCGAACGCTTTCGCCGGGACCGACGAGGTTTTCGAAGCTCTTGTTGCCGCTGCTGTCGCTCATGGTGGGTACTCCTCTGGTGGATCGATGAAGAAGGGCGCTCAGGCCAACCTGTCCTTGAGCGTGTAGTAGAGGCCGATCGCCGGCAGGAACCACGGCGGGCCGAGGTGGCCGGGAATGGCGGGCCAGTCGCGGCCCTGCCAGGGATTGGCGAGCGCATCGCCGCCCATCACGGCGGCCATGCGCTCGCCCATGTGGACCGACATCTGCGTGCCGTGGCCGCTGTAGCCCATCGCGTAGTAGAGGCCGTTGCGCTCGCCGGCGTGGGGCAGGCGGTCCTGCGTCATGTCGACCAGGCCGCCCCAGCAGTAGTCGAGCCGCACGGGGCCGAGCTGCGGAAAGGTGTCGGCCAGCCCCGCGCGCAAGATCTCGCCGCTCGCGGCGTCCGTCTGCGGGCTGGAGACCGCGAAGCGCGCGCGCCCTCCGAACACCAACCGGTGGTCGGCGGTGAGCCGGAAGTAGTGGTGGATGTTCGCCACCGTCACGTAGGTGCGCCGGGCCGCGAGCAGGGCCTGCGCGCGTTCGGCGCCGAGCGGCTCGGTGACGACGATGAAGCTGCCGATCGGCACGATGCGGCGGCGCAGCCAGCCGAAGCTGCCGTAGCCGCCGTGGCGCGTCGCGCCCGTGGCCAGCAGCACCTGCTGCGCGCTGACGGTGCCGCGCCCGGTATGCAGCCGGTGCGCATGGCCCTGGCCGATGCGTTCGATGCGGCGCACGCCGGTGCCGGTGTGGATCTGCGCGCCGTTGCGCTCCGCCGCCGCTGCCAGGCCTTGCGCGAAGCGGCCCATGTGCATCTGGCCGCTGCGCTTGTAGAGCAGGCCGCCGTGGAAGCGTTCGCTCTGCACCTCGGCGTGCACGCGCGCCGCGTCGAGGATCTCGACCTCGCTGTCCACGCCATCGGCAACCAGGCGCTCGGCGCTGCGTTCAAGCGCGGCCATCTGGTTCGGGCGCGTCGCGAGCTTGAGCTTGCCGTGGCGCAGGAAGTCGCAGTCGATAGCCTCGTCGCGCACCAGCCGCGCCACCGTGTCCACCGCGTCGTCGTAGGCGCGGTACCAGGCGCGGGCGCGCTCGACGCCCACTTTGGCGGCGACATCGGCGTAGTCGACGGCCAGCCCGTTGTTGACGTGCCCGCCGTTGCGGCCCGAGGCTTCGGCCGCCACGCGCTCGCCGGCTTCCAGCACCACCACCTTGGCGCCGCGACGTGCCAGGGCCAGTGCGCCCGACAGTCCGGTGAAACCGCCGCCCACGATCGCGACATCGACCTGCGCCGGCAGCTCGCGCGCCTGCGGGACGAAGGCGGGCGCCGAATCGGTCCAGTAGGAGTCGAGCTTCATGGCGTGGGCGTGCGGCGGGCGGAGGAAATCAGAGGCCGACGACGCCGGGCAGGCCGCCGATGTCAGCGATTTCGACGTAGCGATACGCCGGATTGCCCGGGCCATGGCCGCGGTTGACGAACACCTTGTTGACGATGCCCATGTCGTCCGCAGACATCAGGTCGTAGCGCAGGCTGGACGACACGTGGAGCACGTCCTCGGGGTTGCATCCGAGCGAGTCGAGCATGTATTCGAAGGCCTGCAGGCGCGGCTTGTAGGCCTGGGCCTGCTGCGCGGTGTAGACGCGGTGGAAGGGCGCGCCGAGCATCGCGACGTTCTTCTGGATCTGGTCGTCCGAGGCGTTCGACAGGATCACCAGCGGGATCTCCTTGGCGACCTTGGCCAGGCCGGCGGCCACGTCGTCGTGCGGGCCCCAGGTGGGCACCGCGTCGTAGTACTTCTGCGCATCGCTGTCGAGGTACTGGATCTTCCATTTCCTGCACAGCCGCCGCACCGCGTTCTTCAGCACCACTTCATAGGGCTGCCAGTCGCCGAGCACCTCGTCGAAGCGGTAGGCCGTGAAGTCGGCGATGAACTGCGCCATGCGCTCGGCCGGGATGCGGTCGGCAAAGATGTCGCGCGTCATCTCGCTCATGCGGAAGCGCGTCAACGTGCCGTAGCAGTCGAAGGTCACGTATTTGGGACGGAAGCTCATGGTCTCGATTCCTTTGATGGCAAATGCGACAAACTCATTACGAAGCGATTGCAGCATGCAGTCGCGCCCGGGTTGTAGGGAAATGCGGCGCCTGGCGCACGAAAGCTGCGGTTTGGAGGGGGTGCGGCGGCATGCCGTGCGGTCTGCCCCTGACGCGTGCAGCGACGCACCTCAGTGCGTTGCGCTGAAGTCGATGAGCACGCTTTTGAAGCGCAGATTGGCCTCGACCGCCTGGCGCCCCAGGTCCTTGCCGATGCCCGACTGGTGGTAGCCGCCGGTGGGGATGACGAAGTCGGCGCTGCGCCCGTAGCGGTTGATCCAGACCGTGCCGGCCGAGATGCCCCGCATCGCGCGCAGCGCCCGCCCGATGTCGGCGGTGTGCACGCCGGACGCCAGGCCGTAGTGCTCGTGGGCAGCCAGCGCCAGGCCTTCCTCCTCGTCGCCGAAGGTCTGCACCGTGAGCACGGGCCCGAAGATCTCTTCCTGCACCGCCGGGTTGGCTGCGTCCACGCCCTCGATCAGCGTGGGCTGGAAGTAGGCGCCGCCGGGGCCGCCGTCGAACAGGCCGCCGCCGCAGCGCACGCTGCCGCCGGCGTCGCGCGCCCGATCGACGATGTCCTGGATGCGCCCGGCCTGCAGCGCCGAGATGATGGGCGGCAGCGTGGCCGCGTCGTCCCAGGTCGCGCCCGGCCGCAGTGCAGCGAAGCGCGCGGCAATGCGCTCGACCAGCGCCTCGGCGATGCCGCGCTGCACGATCAGCCGCGAACCGGCCACGCACACCTGTCCCGCATTGCCGGTGATCGCGCCGGCGATCATGCCGGCCAGGCGGTCAACATCGGGCGCGTCGTCGAACACCAGTTGCGGGCTTTTGCCGCCCAGCTCGAGCGTCACCGGCTTGGGGCCGGTCAAGGCGCAGGCGGCCATGATGGCGGCGCCCGTGCGGGTCGAGCCGGTGAAGGTCATCTTGGAGATCAGCGGATGGCGCGAGAGCGCATCGCCCGTGGTGCGGCCATCGCCCTGCACGACGTTGAAGAGCCCGGGCGGCACCCCGGCCTCGACAGCCAGCTCGGCCAGCCGCAGGGCAGAGTAGGGCGTCAGTTCCGAGGGCTTGAGCACCACAGCGTTGCCGGCGGCGAGCGCCGCGCCGACCTTCCACGACACCATCACCAGCGGAAAATTCCACGGCGTGATGGCACCGATCACGCCATAGGGCTCGGCCACCACCATGCCCAGATGGTCGTGGCGCGTGGCTGCGACTTCGCCGCCGATCTTGTCCGCGTACTCGGCGAAGAAGCGCAGGCCTTCGGCCGTGAACGGGACGTCCCAGGCAATGACGTCGCGCACCGGGCGCGTGGAGCACACGGCTTCCAGCGGCCCGAGCCGCGCGGTATCAGCCTCGATCAGATCGGCCCAGCGGCGCAGCACCCGCGCGCGTTCGCGCGGTGCGCGGCGTGCCCAGTCGCTGCGGCGCCAGGCGGCCCAGGCGTCTTGCACGGCGGCGTCCACCGTGGCGGCATCGGCCAAGGGAAGCTCGGCGTGCGGCTTGGCATCGGAGGGCCGCTGCACGACCAGGCGGCCGGCCTCGGGGAGGAGGCGTCCGCCGATGAAGTGGCCCGAGGGCGCGTGGATCTGTTGGGGGTCGAAGGCTTGCATGGCGATCGATCCTAGGGAGATTGGCACAGCATTTGTATGCGTAAGCAGGCACGGCACCGCAGCGAATTTCAAAAGCCGGGTGCGCGACAGGTGAAGCTTGCAAGTTGCAAGCGCACGCCATTTGGGTCTGGCACAGCGTGCCGATGTCGTCCAAGATGGACGCGCCATTTCTTTCGCGAAGAGACTTTCCCGATGCCCGATCACACCCCGAACGCACCCGCCCTGGACGGCGTGATGCTGAGACCGATGACGAACGGCGACTTGCCGCTCGCGCATGCGCTGTCGGCAGAGTTGCGCTGGCCGCACCGACCGGCGGACTGGGCGCAGGTGTTCGCGCATGCCGAGGGCATCGTGGCCGAGCGCGACGGCGAGATCGTCGCCACCGGCCTGCGCTGGCGCTGGGGCGAACGCCACGCGGCCATCGGCCTCGTGATCGTGACGCCAGCCTGCCAGGGCCGCCGCATCGGCCACCGGCTGATGAGTGCGCTGCTCGAAGGCCTGGAAGACCACACGGTGCTGCTGCAGGCCACCGCCGAAGGGCGAGGCCTGTACGAGCGGCTGGGCTTCGTGCGCACGGGCGAGCTGCGGCAGCACCAAGGCATTGCGCAGCCGGCGCCGCTGATCGCACTCCGGCCGGGCTGGCGGCTGCGGCCCGCCGGTGTTCACGAGGCACCGGCGCTGCAGGCGCTCGATGCCTCGGCGCGCGGCATGCCGCGCGATGCGTTGATCGCCGACCTGCTCGCCGTTGCCGATGCCTGCGTGGTGCTCGACCACGACAACGAGCCGCGCGGCTTCGCGATGCTGCGCCGCTTCGGGCGCGGGCACGCGATCGGTCCGGTGGTCGCACCCGACGCCGAAGGCGCGAAGGCGCTGATCGCGCACCTCGCCGGCCTGAACGCCGGGCACTTCACGCGCATCGACATCGACTTCGCGAGCGGGCTGGCCGAATGGCTCGAGAGCTTCGGCCTGCTGCGCGTGGATGCGCCGACGACGATGGTGCGCGGCACGCCGCTCGCCGCGCCACCGGACGGACCTGCCTTGTTCGCGATCGTCACGCAGGCCGTGGGTTGAAGAGGGCAGGCGATGGCCACGACCACCTTCCTCTACAAATCCGACCCGGCGCGGGGCCGCCAGTGGGCCGAGGTGTTCCGGCGCCGCGCGCCCGACATCGACTTCCGCATCTGGCCCGACATCGGCGATGCGGCGCAGGTGCGCTTTCTCGCGGCCTGGGAGCCGCCGGAGGACCTGGCTGCGCGCTTCCCGAATCTCGAGGTGCTGTTCTCCTCGGGCGCCGGCGTCGACCAGTTCGACTTCGCCGCACTGCCGGCCGCATTGCCGGTGGTGCGCATGATGGAGCCCGGCATCGTGCGCGGCATGGTCGAGTACGTGACGCACGCGGTGCTCGGCCTGCATCGCGACATGCCGCGCTACCGGCGCCAGCAGCAGGAGGGCCGGTGGCGCCCGCTGCCGGTGCGGCCCGCGGGCGAACGACGCGTCGGCGTGCTCGGGCTCGGCTCGCTCGGCCAGGCCGTGCTGGCGCAGCTGGTCGGGCTGGGCTTCGATTGCGCGGGCTGGAGCCGCTCGCGGCATGCGGTCGATGGTGTGCAGTGCCATGCGGGCATCGACGAACTGCCGGCCTTTCTCGCGCGCACTGACATCCTCGTGTGCCTGCTGCCGCTGACCGATTCGACGCGCGGCTTCCTCGATGCAAGGCTGTTCTCGAAGCTGCCCGAAGGCGCGGGCCTGGTGCACGTCGGCCGCGGGCCGCAGCTCGTGGAGGCCGACCTGCTGGCCGCGCTTGCGAGCGGGCAGATCGGCGATGCCGTGCTCGACGTGACCGATCCCGAGCCGCTGCCCTCGGCGCATGCCTTCTGGCGCCATCCGAACATCCAGCTTACGCCGCACATCGCGAGCATGACGCAGCCGCTGAGCGCGGCGGAGGCGGTGCTCGACAACCTGCGACGCTTCGAGGCCGGCGAGCCGATGGTCGGCCTCGTCGACCGCGCGCGCGGGTATTGAGATGCACCTCCACCGTTCGCCCTGAGCTTGTCGAAGGGATTGTGCCGAACTGGCTTCGACAAGCTCAGCCCGAACGGTCCGGGGTGCGCAACCGCACGATCTGTTGTGGCGAAGCACGCAGCCGAGATGCACCCCACACCGTTCGCCCTGAGCTTGTCGAAGGGCTTGCGCTGAACCGGCTTCGACAAGCTCCGGCCCGAACGGTCCATGGTGCGCAACCGCACGATCTGCTGTGGCGCAGCACACAACCGCAGCCTGCTTCGCGCGGCACCCCCAAAGCAGCACCACACGATGCGATGCGCCGCCTAAGCTGATGGCCATCGAAAGCTTCTTCGCTCTCGCACCATCCGACACCGCCCATGACGCACCCCACCGCATTGCCTCACCAAGCCGCACTCGACGCGATCGACCGTGCGCACCTGATCCACCCCGTCTCGCCCTGGCGCGTGCACGAGCAGCGCGGCCCGACCGTGCTCGCTTCGGGCCGCGGCGCGTGGCTGACCGATGCCAACGGCCACGAACTGCTCGACGCCTTCGCCGGCCTGTGGTGCGTGAACGTGGGCTACGGGCAGGAGAGCGTGGTGCAGGCCGCGGCCGAGCAGATGCGCCGCCTTCCGTACGCGACCGGCTATTTCCATTTCAGCAGCGAGCCGGCGATTCGCCTGGCCGAGAAGCTGGTGCAGATCACGCCGGCATCGCTGACCCGCGTGTACCTGACGCTCGGCGGCTCCGAGGCGATCGATGCCGCTGTGCGCTTCATCGTGCAGTACTACAACGCGATCGGCAAACCGTCCAAGAAGCAGTTCATCGCGCTGGAGCGCGGCTACCACGGCTCTTCGTCCACCGGCGCCGGCCTGACCGCATTGCCTGCCTTTCACCGCGGCTTCGATCTGCCGCTGCCGACGCAGCATTACATCCCGTCGCCCTATGCCTACCGCCATGCGGACGGCGCCGACCCACAGGCGCTGATTGCCGCGTCGGTCGCGGCACTGCGCGCCAAGGTGGCCGAGCTGGGTGCGGACAACGTGGCCGCCTTCTTCTGCGAGCCGATCCAGGGCTCGGGCGGCGTCATCGTGCCGCCCAAGGGCTGGCTGAAGGCCATGCGCGAGGCCGCGCGCGAGCTTGGCATCCTCTTCGTCGTCGACGAAGTCATCACCGGCTTCGGCCGCACCGGCCCCATGTTCGCGTGCGAGGCCGAGGGCGTGGAGCCCGACCTGATGACCATGGCCAAGGGCCTGACCGCCGGCTATGTGCCGATGGGCGCGACGATGATGTCGGAGCAGGTCTATGCCGGCATCGCCGACGGTGCGCCGGCGGGCGCATCGATCGGCCACGGCGCGACCTATTCGGCGCATCCGGTCGGCGCCGCGGTCGCGCTCGAGGTGCTGCGTCTGTACGAAGAGGGCGGCGTGCTCGCCAACGGCCAGCGCGGCGCGACCCATTTCGCGGCTGGGCTCGATGCGCTGCGTACGCATCCGCTGGTCGGCGACGCGCGCCACCGCGGGCTGCTCGGTGCGCTGGAGCTGGTGAGCGACAAGGCCACGAAGCGCGGCTTCGATGCCGCACTGGGCCTGTCCGACCGCATCTTCGCCGCCGGCTATCGCAATGGCCTGGTGTTCCGCTCCTTCGGCGACCACATCCTCGGCTTTGCGCCGGCGCTCACCTTCACCGAGGACGAGTTCGCCCAGATGTTCGCGCGGCTGAAGAAGACGCTCGACGAAGTACTCGACGCGCCCGACGTTCGCGCCGCATTGGTGGCCTGAGCGAAAGCGCACGCCCCGCAACACATCGAGACCGACGCAGAATCGGACTCTCTTCGTTTTTCGGCGCCGCCATGTCAGAAGCCTTCAAGATCGACCGACTCGACCTGCGCATCCTGGCGCAATTGCAAAAGAACGGGCGCATGACCAACGTGGACCTCGCGGACGCGGTCGGGCTTTCGCCCAGCCCCTGCCTGATCCGCGTGAAGCGGTTGGAGCAGGCCGGCTATATCGCCGGCTACGGCGCCCACCTGCGGCTCGAGAAGCTCGGCGACACGCTGACCGTGTTCACCGAGGTCACGCTGTCGGACCACCACCGCGAGGACTTCGTGCGCTTCGAGGCCGCCATCCGCGAGGTCGACGAGGTGCTCGAATGCCACCTGGTGAGCGGCGGCTACGACTACCTGCTGCGCTTCCTGACGCGGGGCGTCAACCACTACCAGGAAGTGATCGAGGAACTGCTCGAACGCAACATCGGCATTGCGAAGTACTTCAGCTACATCGTCATCAAGTCGCCGTTCATCAAGACGCACTGTCCGATCGAGCGACTGTTTCCCAACCAGCGCTGACCGGCGCTTTCGTTCCGTCCATGCCCGAGACCCCGCCTCGCTCTCATCCGCCCGCCCGCTTCGTCCGTCTGGCCGAAACCGACAGACCCGCGTTGACGCTGCAGATCGACGGCCAGCCGGCCACCGCGCTGGCCGGCGACACGTTGCTGGTCGCGTTGCTCAGCCAAGGGCGGCGTGTGCGCGACAGCGAGTTCGGCGACGGGCCGCGGGCCGGCTTCTGCCTGATGGGCGCCTGCCAGGATTGCTGGGTGTGGACGCCGGCCGGCGAGCGTCTGCGGGCCTGCTCGACGGCGGTCGAAGCGGGCATGTCGGTGTGCACGCGGCCGCCTGCGCAGCACTGGCCTGCGACGCCCGACCTGCTGCAATCCCTGCAGCGCCATGCCCCGGAGAGGGCAGCATGAGCCCGGCGGCGGCGCTTGCTCATCCCGCGCGCGTGGTCGTGGTCGGCACAGGCCCTGCCGGGGTGCGTGCCGCGCAGGCTCTGGTCCAGGCCGGGCTGCGGCCCATCGTGGTCGACGAAAGCCGGCGCGACGGCGGTCAGATCTATCGCCGCCAGCCCGAAGGCTTCAAGCGCCCCTACGCCAAGCTCTACGGCACCGAAGCCGAGAAGGCGCAGGCGTTGCATCGCGACTTCGATGCGCTGCGCGATCACATCGACTACCGCGCCGACACGCTGGCCTGGAACCTGAGCGAGGGCGAGCTGCACGTGGTGCGCGCCGGCGAGCCGCAGACGCTGCCCTTCGATGCGCTGCTGGTGTGTTCCGGCGCCACCGACCGCTTGATGCCCGTGCCGGGCTGGCAACGTGCCGGCTGCTACAGCCTGGGCGCATCGCAGATCGCGCTGAAGGCGCAGGCCTGCGCGATCGGCGCGCGCGTCGTCTTCCTCGGCAGCGGTCCGCTGCTGTACCTGGTCGCATCGCAGTACGTGCAGGCCGGGGCGCAGGTCGCGGCGGTGCTCGACACTGCGCCTGCCGCCAAGCCCTGGGGCGCGGTTGTCAAGCTCTTCGCGCGTCCCGGGCTCGCGCTGCGCGGACTGGCGCTGATCCGCGGCCTGCGACGCGCCGGCGTGCCGGTGCTGCAGGGCGTGACGCCGGTGCGCATCGATGGCGACGACAGTCTCGGCGTGCAGGCCGTGGTCGTGCGCGATGCCCAAGGCCGCGAGCAGCGCTTCGACTGCGATGCGGTCGGCCTGGGCTGGCATCTGCGCGCCGAGACACAGTTGGCCGACCTCGCGCGCTGCGAGTTCGATTTCGAACCGGTGAGCCGGCAGTGGCTGCCGCGCATCGATGCCGACGGACGCAGCAGCACGCGCGGCGTGTACCTGGCCGGCGACGGCGCCCGCATCCTCGGTGCCGATGGCGCCGAGGCCGCCGGCCGCCTGGCCGCGCTGGCCGCGCTCGCCGACCTGAGCCACGCGTCGGGCCGCGTGCTGTACGACGCCGAGTCCGCCGCGCTGCGGCGCACGCTGGCGCAGATGGATCGCTTCCGCGAAGGCCTGGCGCGCGCCTTTCCATGGCCGCATGCGCAGGCCGCCGCACTGCCCGACGACGCGGTCGTGTGCCGCTGCGAAGCCGTGACGGCCGGCGAACTGCGGCGCTGCGTCAACGAGTTGGAGAGCCGCGAAGTCAATCGCGCCAAGGCCTTCAGCCGCGTCGGCATGGGCCGCTGCCAGGGCCGCTTCTGCGGCCACGCGTCGGCCGAGATCGTCGCGCAGGCCTGTGGCCTGCCGGTGGAGCAGGTCGGGCGGTTGCGTACGCAGGCGCCGGTCAAGCCGCTGATGATGAACACGCGCGAGGTTGCCCAATGAGCGAATCGACGACGAATACCGACGTCTTGGTGCTGGGCGGCGGCTTGATGGGCACCACTGCCGCCTTCTTCCTGCGCCGCCATCACGGCCTGTCGGTCACGCTGCTCGAGCGCGAGCTGGTGGGCCGCCAAGCCAGCGGCACCAACTTCGGCAATGTGCGCCGCCAGGGCCGCGCGCTGGCGCAGATGCCGTTGGCCAACCGCGCGCGCGCCGTCTGGGGCCGCGTCAATGAGCTGCTCGGCGAAGACCTGGAATTCGTGCCCTACGGCCACCTGCGCGTCTGCTACACCGAGAAGCAGGCCGCGGTGCTGGAGCAGCACGCCAAGGACGTGAAGCCGCTGGGGCTCGACCTCGAGCTGTTCAGTGCCGAGCAGCTGCGCCGGCGCTGGGGCATCTTCGCGCCCGAGGTGGTGAGCGGGTCGCTGTCGCCGAACGACGGCCACGCCAACCCGCGCCTGGCCGGACCGGCCTTCGCGCGTGCGGCCCGGCGCGCCGGTGCCCAGATCGTCGAGCATGCGGAGGTATTGCAGGTCGAGCGCGACGGCGCGGGCTTCGTTGCGCACACGGCGGACGGCCGGCGCTTCCGCGCGCCCCAACTGCTGGTCGCCAGCGGCGCCTGGTCGAACCGCATGGCCGAACAGTTCGGCGAAGCCGTGCCGATGGACGCGCGCGGCCCGCAGATGGGGGTGACGGAACCGTTGCCCTACGCCATCGGCCCGTCGATCGGCGTGTCGTCGCCGGTCGAGCACGAGGGTCTGTACTTCCGCCAGATCGCACGCGGCAACATCGTCTTCGGCGGCGGGCTCAAGGGGCCCGCTTACGCGGAGCACATCCGCGCCTACGTCAGGCCGGACAACGTACTGCGCCAGCTGCGCGAGCTGCGCCGCCTCGTGCCGGCCTTCGAACAGGTGCAGTTGATCCGCGTGTGGAGCGGCATCGAAGGCTACACTGCCGACTGGCAGCCGGTGATCGGCCCCAGTGCCCGCGTGCCCGGCCTGCACTACGCCTTCGGCTTCAATGGCGAGGGCTTCGCGATCAGCCCGGGCGTGGGGGAAACGATGGCCGAGCTGATGGCTACCGGCCGCACGTCGACGCCGATCGAGAGCTTCTCGATCGGCCGCTTTGCGTCCGAGCCGGCCAGGCAGGTCGCCTGACCCTACATCGCCATCACAACGAAGACCTTGCGCAGCGTTTCGTGCACATGCCACTCGCCGGTGGTGTGCGCCGGGAAGAACAGCGTGTCGCCGGTGCTGATCTGAAGCGCTTCGCCGCCGGTCGGTGTGAAGGTGCACGCGCCCGCAAGGATGTGCATGACCTCGGCGTTGGGCAACTGGCGCTCGAAGCGGCCGGGTTCGCATTCCCAGATGCCGCTGTTGTTGCCGCCGGCGCCCGCCAGTTCGACGTCGATGCCGCGCAGGCGGCAAGGCGGTTGGCTCAACGAACGCGCGGGCGTGCCCTGGTCTTGCAGGTCATCGATGGTGGCCGATTGGTGCAGAACGGTGATGCTCATGAGGATGAAGAGGAGGGCGGGGAAGGGCGTGCGGGATGGAGCGTCAACGCCCGGCCTCCACGGCATCGGCCAACTCGGCCAGCGTGTGGAAGTGGTAGTCGGGCACGGTGTGCTCGGACTCGAGCGTGCCGCCGGAACCCTTCTGCGCATGGCGTCGCTCGATCCAGCAGGTGGTGATGCCCAGCTGCTTGGAAATGCCGATGTCGTGATACTGGCTTTGCGCAACGTGCAGGTTGTCTGCCTGCTTGCAGCCCCAGGCACCTTCGAAGCGGCCGCGGGCGTAGGCGAAGTAGCGCGCATCGGGCTTCTCGCACAGCGCGTCGTCGCAACTCAGCAGCATGTCGAAAGGGGAGCCCAGCGTCTTGTCGAAATGGGCCAGCGCCCACTGCTGCGCGTTGGTCATGGTCACCAGCTTGAAGTGCTTGCCGAGCCGCTTCAAGGCTTCCACCGAATCCGGGAATGCCGGCCATTGCGCCACCGAATCGCGCAGGCCCTGCGCGAGCGCGTCGGTGTCGGGCAGGCCCAGTTTCGGCGCGATGGCGTGCCAGCAGCGCTCCAGGTCGTCGGGGTACCAGCCGGCCTTGCCGTCGGCGCGCGCATAGCGGTAGGCAGCGAGGAAGTCTTCGTCCGTCACTCGGGCATCGGGCACGGCCGTGCGCAGGTAGGCGAGCATGCCGCCCTCGAAATCGATCAGCGTGCCGACGACGTCGAACGTGAGAACCTTGAAATCTTGCAGGGACATGTGAAAGCTCCAGTGATGGCGGGAAGGGCGCATGACAAGCGTCTTGATCGATGAGCATAGGTCTCGCTCCATGCACGTCCGAATCGAACTGGGTCGACGCCGCGGCACAGGATTTCGTTGTCGACGCCGCACCGGCATCTTCTTTGGCGAAGGCGGTGCAACCGGGCTGGCGTAGCCGGCGTCCGTCATCTGAGGAATTTGCTTCGGATCGCGATTTCCTCGACGCAAAGCGAAGGAGGGGGCCGTCGGTCGCCGTACTCGGCCCACCGTGCGTCCGGTAGCATCGTCACTGCGCTTTTACGGATTCTGCAAATTCAGTGAGCCGAGATGATTTCGAAGTGGACTTCCCGATGGCATCGATCCCTGCGTTTTGGCGATGACGAGGCAATGTCTTTTGTCAGAATCGTGATCGGCCTGATGCTGTTGGGCGCGATGCTGATCGGTCTGGAGCACTATCGCGGTGATCAGCTTCAGGATCGGCGCACCGGCGAACAGGCGCAACTGCTCGAGGGCATGGAATCCCTGCGAAACCCGGCGGTTTCCGAAGTCGTGACGGACTGGCGCATGGCATATCCCGAACCCAATGACGAGCGGTTGGCTGAACTGCGGGATCTGGCCATGCAAGTTCAGACCGATCCGAGTCCGCTGCTGGGCGTAGCCGCTACAGCTGACCAGTCCGCAGAGTTCGCGCCGCGCATCAACGCAGGGTCAGCCGCACCGCGCTGACAGTCTCCCTGCAGGTCCAGACTTGCATCCTCCCGGCAGCAGGAGGGCGATCGCTGCGGCCACTTCCTTCATTGATTTAACATAATATACATTGTATTCGCCAAAGCCACTCGGGCGCCCGCACCGCCTCAGGCCGCCGTCACCACTTGCCGTCGCTGGGCTTCCTGCTTCGGATGGCCGTGCTCAACAGCCGAACTGCGTCCGGCCGATTGGCCTTCTGTGCGAAATCGACCGCCGTCATCCCTTGCTCGTTCTTCATCTGCGTGTCGGCGCCTTCGTCGAGCAGCAGCTGCACGGCCGGCGTCGAGCCGTACATGGCGGCCATCATCAGCGGCGTGGTGCCATTGGGCGACTGCGCGTCGATGAAGGCATGGTTGTCCAGCAGTTGCTTCATGATGGTCACGTGCCCATTGGTGGCCGCGTAATGCAGCGGTGCCCAACCCGGCTTGTTGATGTCGGCGTCGCGCGCGATCAGCTGGGTCACCAGGTCCTGCTGGCCCTTGAGCGCCGCCATCATCAAGGGGCTCTCGTCCTTGGCGTTGCGCAGTTCGACATTGGTCTTGGGCGAATCCAGCAACACCTGGATCACCTTCGGCGACGGCTCCCGCAGCGCGATCAGGAGGCCGGTCTGGCCATGCTCGTCGCGGGTGTTGGGGTCGAAACCTCGGTTCAGCAGATCCTTGATGCTGCTCGCGTTGTCGCTGCGCACGGCCCGGAAGAAATCCTCAAAAGAACCGGCGTTAACTGAAAAAGATGCTGCAAAAACAACTAGATATATAAACTTCTTAAAGTGATTTTTCATGTTCTCACGCCCGTAAAGAGGGCTTCGAAGTTGTCGCTGGTGACCTGGGCGATGGTCTCGATCGGCAACTGGCGCAATTCGGCGATCTGTTTCGCCACGAAGGGCACGTACGAAGGATTGTTGGTCTTGCCCCGGTAAGGGACGGGGGCAAGGTAGGGGCTGTCGGTCTCGATCAGCATGCGGTCGAGCGGCACGAAAGCCGCCACGTCGCGCAGATCCTGCGCCTTCTTGAAAGTCAGGATGCCCGAAAAGGAGATGTAGAAGCCCAGGTCGAGCGCAGCGCGCGCGACTTCGGCGGTCTCGGTGAAGCAATGGAACACGCCGCCCGCCGACCGGAGCGAGCCGTCCTCGCCCTCCTCCTTCAGGATCGCCAGCGTGTCCGCCGAGGCTTCGCGCGTGTGGATCACGAGCGGTTTGCGTACCTGCTGCGCAGCGCGGATGTGCGCCCGGAAGCGGTCGCGCTGCCATTCCATGTCGGAGATGCTGCGCCCGCCCTTGCGCTCTTCCATCTGGTAGTAGTCGAGGCCGGTCTCGCCGATGGCGACCACCTTGGGCAACGCCGATCGCTCGACCAGGTCGGCCACCGAGGGTTCGGCGATGTCCTCGTTGTCGGGGTGCACGCCGACGCTGGCCCAGAAGTTGTCGTAGCGCGCCGCCAGCGACTGCACGGCGGCGAATTCTTCCAGCGTGGTGCAGATGCAGAGCGCGCGGTCGACCTGCGCGGCCGCCATCGCGGCGCGGATCTGCGGCATCTGGTCGGCGAACTCGGGGAAAGTCAGGTGGCAGTGGGAGTCGGTGAACATCGCGAGACTTCGGGGAATGGCGGTGCTTCCGCACCGCGTGCGGTCCGCGTCGCGAAGACGGGACTCAAATGGTCTGGGTCGGCCGATCGGAGGCCATGGTGCCGCCGAGCGCTTCTTCGATGCGCGCCTTGAGCTGGCGCGACTTTTCGTCGGACGGAAAGCGGATGCCGACGCCCGGCGCCCGGTTGCCGGCGGCGCGCGCCGGGGTGATCCACGCGACCTTGCCGGCCACCGGATAGCGCTGCGGATCTTCGGGCAGCGTGAGCAGCACGTAGACGTCGTCGCCCAGGCGGTACTCGCGCGAAGTCGGAATGAAGATGCCGCCCTCGGCGAACAGCGGAATGTAGGCCGCGTAGAGCGCCCCTTTTTCCTTGATCGCCAGCTGGATGACGCTGGGCCGGGCGGGTGCGGAGGGCGTGGGGGCGGCAGGTGTGTTCATGGGCGGCGAGCTGCCGAGTTTAGGGTGCTTCGCGCTTCGCTCACAAGCGCCTCGAGCATCAGGCCCGCATTGAACGGGTGTTCTGCGGTTTTTGCAGCATTTGCGAGCGATTTTGCCCACCGGGCGAGCGCCATGTTCGAGGGCACGGCCGGCAGGTCCGCGGCTTCGAAGAAGCGCGGTGCGGCGCCGCTGCCTGTGGCCATGAGGTCGTGACACAGCTTCTGCAGCGCGCCGATGGCCTGGGACGGCGCATGGTCGGCTAGCGCGCCGACATCACCGCGCAGCATGGCCTTGGGCAGCAAACCCCAGGCCTTGGGCGACTGGCCCGAATTGGCAAGCCGCAGCGCATCGCTCGGCCGGCCGCCGGCAGCGCGCAGCAGGGCGGGCGCGTCGTTCGCGGGCACGCCCTGCCCCACCAGCCATTCCTGCGCTTCGCCGTCTTCGGGCCAGGGCAAAGTGAAGCCGAGGCAGCGGCTGCGGATGGTGGGCAGCAGTTGCCACGCCGCCTCGCTGGCCAGCACGAAGCGCACGTCGCCGACCGGCTCCTCGAGCGTTTTGAGCAACGTGTTGGCCGTGATGTTGTTCATGCGCTCCGCCGGATACACCAGCACCGCCTTGCCGCGACCGCGCGCACTGGTGCGCTGGGCGAAGCCGACCGCATCGCGCATCGCCTCGACGCGGATCTCGCGGCTGGGCTTGCGCTTCTTGTCGTCGATGTCGCTCTGGCTTTTCTCGTCCAGCGGCCAGCCCAGTTCCTGCATCGCCACCTCGGGCATCAGCACGCAGAGGTCGGCATGGGTGCGCACCGAGATCGCATGGCAGCTCGGGCAGTGGCCGCAGGCGCCCTCCTGCCTGGCTTCGTCAGGCTGCTCGCAGAGCCAGGCAGCGGCGAGTGCCAGGCCGAGCTCGTACTGGCCCAGGCCTGACGGGCCTTGCAGCAGCCACGCATGGCCGCGCTGGCGCAGCAGATCGGCCAAGGGCTTGTGCAGCCAAGGCGACAGCACGGGTGCACTCATGGCGCAGCACCCGCGCGCGATGCAATCAGGCCACGGCCGACCAGCGCGGCCTCGATCTGCTGCCAGACCTGGTCGCGCGACTGGCTCGCATCGATGCGCGCGAATCGCGCCGCCGCAGCCGCGCGCGCGGCGTAGCCTCCGGCAACGCGGCGGAAGAACTCGACCGGCTGCGACTCGAATTTGTCCGGCAGGCGCGCACCGGCCAGCCGTTCGGCGGCCGCCTCGGGCGCGAGGTCGAACCACAGCGTGAGCTGCGGTTGCAGCAATGCGTCGGCCTGCGAAGCGCCCTGCCCCTGCACCCATTGTTCGAGCTTGGACAGCACATCCGCATCGAAGCCGCGCCCCGCGCCCTGGTAGGCGAATGTAGCGTCGGTGAAGCGGTCGCACAGCACGACCTCGCCGCGCGCCAGCGCCGGCTCGATCACGCGCACGATGTGGTCGCGCCGCGCCGCGAACACCAGCAGCGACTCGGTCAGCGGGTCCATCGGCTGCGTGAGGATCATCGTGCGCAGCGTCTCGGCCAGCGGCGTGCCGCCGGGCTCGCGTGTGCGCGTGACCTGCCGGCCCTCGCGCGTGAACAGCGCTTCGAGCGCATCGATATGGCTCGACTTGCCGGCCCCGTCGATGCCTTCGAGCGTCAGAAACAAACCCTTCGTCACTGCCCGTTCCTTTGCGGCTCGGCACCACCGCGCTGATAGCGGTTCACCGCGCGGTTGTGCTCTTCGAGCGAGCTGCTGAACTGGCTGGAGCCGTCGCCCTTCGAAACGAAGTAGAGCGACTTGCTCTGTGCCGGCTGGACGGCCGCCAGCAGCGCGGCCTTGCCCGGCATCGCGATCGGCGTGGGCGGCAGGCCGGGCCGGGTGTAGGTGTTCCAGGGCGTGTCGGCCTGCAGGTCTTTCTTGCGCAGGTTGCCGTCGAAGCGTGTGCCCAGGCCATAGATCACGGTCGGATCGGTCTGCAAGGGCATGCCGACCCGCAGCCGATTGACGAACACCGCGGAGATCTGCGGGCGGTCCTGGGCCTTTCCTGTCTCCTTTTCGACAATGCTGGCCAAAATAAGAGCCTCATCGGCCGTTTTCAGCGGCAGATCGGTGGCCCGCGCCGCCCAAGCGGCATCGAGCTTCTTGTCCATGGCCCGCATGGCGCGCTGCAGCAGCGCGAAATCGGTCGAACCCTTGGAGTAGGTGTAGGTGTCGGGGAAAAAGCGGCCTTCCGGGTGCAGCCCCGGCTTGCCGAGCTTGATCATCAATTCGTCGTCGCTCAGGCCCAGCGTGTCGGGCTTCAACTGCTCGGCCTTGTCCAGCGCGGCGCGCACCTGGCGGAAATTCCATCCCTCGACCAGCACCAGGCTGCGCGTGGCTTCCTCGCCGCGCACCAGCACGTTGAGCAACAGGCGCGGCGTGATGCCGCGCTCCAGCTCGTAGCTGCCGGCGCGGATCTGCCGGTCCTGACCCGAAAAGCGGAACCACCAGTAGAGCAGTTGCGGCGACACGTCCGTGCCTGCGTCGGCCACCGCCTGGGCAACGCCACGCGGCGTGGTGCCGGGCTCGACCGAAAGATCGACCGTGGGCGCCGGCAGCTTGAGCGGCTGCTGCACCCACCAGAGCCCGGCCGCGCCTGTGCCGAGGCCGACGAAGGCAGCGAGAAGGAAGAGCGTGAGGAAGAAGCGGCGCACGGATGCGATGGAAGAAGGCGGAGAGTGAGAGCCGCGGGGTAGCCCTGCGGACCGAACGGATGCGGGCCGGCCATGATAATTCAGCGATGACCCCTGTCGTTCTGAATGGCGTAACAGCCCTCTCGCACCTCGGCGTGATCCGCGCCGAAGGCCCTGAAGCTGCCAACTTCCTCAACGGCCAGCTGACCCAGGATTTCGCGTCGCTCGGGCCCTCCGAGGCGCGCCTGGCCGCGCTCTGCACGGCCAAGGGGCGCGTGATCGCAAGTTTCATCGGCATCAAGCCGCAACCCGATCGCGTGCTGCTGGTGATCGGCCGCGACATCCTCGCCGCCACGCTGAAGCGCCTGTCGATGTTCGTGCTGCGCGCCAAGGTCAAGCTCAGCGACGCGAGCGAGGAGTTCGCGCTCCATGGCCTGGCCGGGACGGCGCTGCCGGCCAACGGTGTCGACGCCGGCGCAGTGCCCGGCCGCTGCAGCCAGGTCGGCGAGGCGCAGGTGGTGTCGCTCTATCCTTCCGACGGCATCCCGCGCGCGCTGTGGATCGCGCCGGCCGCCGGCGGCGTGCCCGCAGGCACGGCACTCGACCCCGCGCTCTGGCATTGGAGCGAGGTGCGCAGCGGCATCGTGACCCTCAGCTCGCCGATCGTCGAGGCCTTCGTGCCGCAGATGCTCAACTACGAATCGGTCGGCGGCGTGAACTTCAAGAAGGGCTGCTATCCGGGCCAGGAGGTGGTGGCGCGCAGCCAGTTCCGCGGCACGCTGAAGCGCCGCACCTACCTCGTGCAGGCCGATGCGCAGATCACGGCCGGCCAGGAAGTCTTTGCGGCCAACGATCCCGAGCAGCCGGTCGGAACGGTGGCGCAGGCCGCGCCGGCGCCAGGCGGCGGATCGGCCGCGCTGATCTCGATCCAGATCGCGGCGCTCGACGCGGGCGGTTTGCATGTCGGCGCCGCCGACGGCCCTGCGCTCACGGTCGAGCCCCTGCCCTACCCGCTGCTCGAAGACGTCTGAGGCGCGCGCCTCAGCAGCAGCGCCCCTTGCCGCCGCCGTAGCGGGCCTGCTGCCGCTCGCGAAAGAAAGCCTCGTAGCTCATCGGCGCCTGCTCGGGGTGCGTGCGTTCCATGTGGCTCAGGTAAGTGTCGTAGTCCGGCAGGCCCACCATCAGGCGCAGCGTCGCGCCCAGCGAGCGCGCCAGATAGCGCCCAGCTTCCGGCAAGGTGGCGCCCGCCGTTCTCATGACGCTGCCGCCGGCGCCAGCGGCTCGAACGGCGTCTCGCGCGCGGTCGGCTTGCGGGCCGCACGCGCCGCAAGACAGGCGCGCACGCTGTAGACCAGCACGCTCAGCACCACGAAGATGAAGAGCGCGCACAGCGCCGCATCGAGCCGGTCGTTGAAGACGATGCGCGACATGGCCTCGGGCGTCTTCGCCGGTGCGATCAGCACACCCTGCGCCAGGCCGTCGGCGTACTTCGCGGCATGGGACAGGAAGCCGACCTTGGGGTCGGGCGAAAAGATCTTCTGCCAACCCGCGGTCAGGGTGCACGCCAACAGCCAGACGGCCGGCAGCACCGCCACCCACGCATAGCGCTCGCGCTTCATGCGGAACAGCACCACCGTGCCCAGCATCAGCGCCACCGCGGCCAGCATCTGGTTGGAGATGCCGAACAGCGGCCACAAGGTGTTGATGCCGCCCAGCGGATCGACCACGCCCTGGTAGAGGAAGTAGCCCCAGGCGGCGACGCAGAGGAAGGTCGCGATCAGGTTGGCGACCATCGAGTCGGTGCGCTTGAGCGCCGGCACGAAGCTGCCCAGCAGGTCCTGCAGCATGAAGCGCCCGGCGCGCGTGCCCGCGTCCACCGCGGTCAGGATGAAGAGCGCCTCGAACAGGATCGCGAAGTGGTACCAGAAGGCCATCATGGCCGGCCCGCCGATGGCCTGGTGCAGGATGTGCGCCATGCCCACGGCGAGGGTCGGCGCGCCGCCGGCACGACCGAGGATGGTGCTCTCGCCCACGTCCTTGGCGGTCTGCAGCAGCATCTCGGGCGTGACGACGAAGCCCCAGCTCGAGATGGTCTGCGCCACTGCCGCCGGCGTCGTGCCGACCAGCGCCGCCGGGCTGTTCATCGCGAAGTAGACGCCGGGCTCGATGCATGAGGCGGCCACCAGCGCCATCACCGCGACGAAGGATTCGGCCAGCATGCCGCCGTAGCCGATGAAGCGCGCATGGCGCTCGTTGTCGAGCATCTTCGGCGTGGTGCCTGACGAGATCAGCGCATGGAAGCCCGACACCGCGCCGCAGGCGATGGTGATGAACAGGAAGGGAAACAGGCTGCCCGACCACACCGGGCCGTTGCCCTGCGCGAACTGCGTGACGGCGGGCATCTGCAGCGTCGGCGCGACGAACACGATGCCGATCGCCAGCGCGATGATGGTGCCGATCTTGAGAAAGGTCGACAGGTAGTCGCGCGGCGCCAGCAGCAGCCACACCGGCAGGCTGGCGGCGATGAAGCCGTAGCCGATCAGCATCCAGGTCAGCGCCTTGCCGTCGAAGGTGAAGAGCGGCGCCCAGGTGGCGCTCTGGCTCACCGCCTGGCCGCCGAAGATCGCGAGCATCAGCAGCACGAAGCCGATCACCGAGATCTCGCCGATGCGGCCCGGCCGGATGTAGCGCAGGTACACGCCCATGAAGACCGCCACCGGAATCGTCGCCGCCACCGTGAAGGTGCCCCAGGGCGATTCGGCCAGCGCCTTGACCACGATCAGCGCCAGCACCGCGAGGATGATGATCATGATCATGAAGGTGCCGAACAGCGCGATCATCCCGGGCACGATGCCCATCTCCTGCTTGACCAGGTCGCCGAGCGAACGGCCGTCGCGCCGCGTCGAGATGAACAGGATGATGAAGTCCTGCACTGCACCCGCGAACACCACGCCGGCCAGGATCCACAGCAGACCCGGCAGATAGCCCATCTGCGCCGCGAGCACCGGGCCGACCAGCGGACCGGCGCCGGCGATGGCCGCGAAGTGGTGGCCGAACAGCACGTTCTTGTCGGTCGGCACATAGTCCAGGCCGTCGTTGTGGCGATGCGCCGGGGTCTTGCGGTTGCCGTCCAGGCCGAGCACGCGGTCGGCGATGAAGAGGCTGTAGTAGCGGTACGCGATCAGGTAGGTGCAGAGGGCCGCGACCACGACCCACAAGGCGCTGATCGCCTCGCCGCGGGCCAGGGCCACCGTTCCCAATGCGAATGCGCCGATCACGGCCACGACGAGCCACACCAGGTGGCGGCGGATGCTGTGCATGCGGATGTCTCCTTGTGTATGACCCCGAGGAGTGTTCCCGGCCTTGCCCGCGGCCGCATCCGTCTGACCGCGCGGATCAGCCGCGTGGCATTGCGTAATGGAAGACCCTAATGCCTGAACTAGCTCATCTGGCGCGCATGTTCCACCGCGTACTTGATGAGTTCCGCCTGGCCCTCGATGCCGAGCCGGCGCTTGATGCTCTGCCGGTGCGCTTCGACCGTGCGCACGCTCAAGCCCAGGTCGCGCGCGATCTGCTTGCTCGACTGGCCGCGGCCCAGCGCCGACAGGATCTCGCTCTCGCGCGGCGTGAGCAGTGGCTTGGGCACCTGGTTGCGAAACAGCCGTTGCGAGACGGCAGGGCTCAGGAAGGTGCCGCCCGCGGCCACGGCCTCGATGGCGGCGACGATTTCGGACGCCGGCGCATCCTTCAGCACATAGCCGCGCGCGCCCGCCTGCAAGGCCTGCTGCACGTACTCGGGGTTGTCGTACATGCTGAGCATCACCACGCGCACCGCCGGCTGGCGCTGCTGCAGCAGCCCGCCCCACAC
>Ga0307515_10000307_pt1 | contig 121172 bp, 120 predicted proteins | sample 17_EM_MG_FD_194513 | JGI IMG/M metagenome (GOLD analysis project Ga0307515, IMG submission 194513) | Populus trichocarpa ectomycorrhiza microbial communities from riparian zone in the Pacific Northwest, United States - 17_EM | ecosystem: Host-associated > Plants > Roots > Unclassified...
CGTACTTCCAAAATGGCCACGGTTCAAAAGCCGATCAAACAGGCCGGATACATATCAGCGACTTCCGACGTTCATGCGAAACTCACTTGCGAAACGCAGCCGGTCCATACATTGAGCCAACAGAATGTTTCCATTTAACAATGAAACGATCTAGGTCATGATTTCATATCTTGTGCTGGTGGTAGAGGACGATGCGGAGATTGCGCTCCTCCTAGAGAAATATCTCGATAGGTCGGGCTACCGGACGGTCAGAGCGTCCACAGGAAATACCGCTTTAGCGCATGTTCGAATGTTGAGGCCAGATATCGTCGTGCTTGACGTCGGGCTACCAGACATTGATGGGTTTGATGTCCTCACAAGGATTCGGACTCACTCATCGGTGCCGGTGATTTTTGTGTCGGCCATGGCCGACGACACAGATAAACTCCTCGGTTTAAAATTGGGTGCTGACGATTATGTTACGAAGCCTTTCAATCCACAGGAGGTAGTCGCTCGCATCGGCGCGGTTCTGAAACGGTCGAGTGGACTGACCGAAAACAAGGTCATGCGACACGATAACATTGAAGTGCAACTGGATGCGCACCTGGCGATTGTGGTAACGAAGGGAATGCGAGTAGAGCTGCCGCTCACGGCGACGGAATTTCGGCTTCTAGCTTGTTTTATTCGTTTCCCGTTCAAGGCTTTCGACCGAGCATCGCTGCTGGACGCCTGCATGCCTGAAAGCGACGCTCTGGATCGTACCATTGATACCCATATTGCCAATTTGAGAAGAAAGCTGGTCGACTGTGACCAAGGTGGATACATCACCACCGTCCGTGGCATCGGTTACCGTTTTGCGAGGTCCGCAGGTGTTTAGGAGACCGTCGCTGGCAATTGTGATGGCTGTAATGGTGGCCGTCACACAGCTGGTCAGCATCTCGCTGGTCTACATCTCCGTCGATTGGTATGTAGATCACGCAGAAGCAGCTGCGGTGGAACTGCTCCCGCCAGAAGCCAAGGCGGCCTTGAATAGTCTCAATCGCGGAACGATCCCAGATTCACAAGCCTTGGCGGCTCTGGCTGTACTGTTCCCCGAGTTAGAGGAAACAACAGAGGCAGCGCCCATCGCTGGCCTCCTTGCTTTCGGGACTGCTTCCATCGTGTTGACGAGTTTGGTGGGAGTATTTCTGGCTTATCGAATTGCGGCGCCGCTGGCACGCCTTACAGCCGCTGCCGATAAAATCCGTAGCGGTGACTTTCAGGTCGAAGTGGAAGCTGGCGCCACACGAGAGGTAGAGGCCCTGGCTTTAACTCTAAACAGTCTGGCGACTGAGTTGCTCGATCTTGAAAAGCGTCTGAAGTTTAACACCCGGGCGGTGGCCCACGAATTACGCACACCGCTTACTGTTCTGCAGGGGAATCTGCAAGGTATGAACGACGGGGTAGTAGATATAAGCGACGAGCGAATCCGGGCTTTGCTAGCGCAAACCCAAAGCATGTCTCGTCTCGTTGACCAACTCAACACCCTTTCATTGGCCGGTACTGCGAATTTCGTAACACCAACCACTTTTACTGATTTATCTCTCCATGTTTCTGACACCGTTAGTATTTTCGAAGCCTCAGCGGGTCGTGGCGTTGCGTGCCGAATGTACCTTGCGACAGCGCCTGCCTGGATCGATCCTCCTCGTTTCCGTCAGGCCCTTCTTGCCCTTCTGGAGAATGCGCGCAGATATGCGAGTGATTGCGGACCAATCGATGTGCGGACGGGCATTGATGAGGTCGGACGATCGTTCGTCTCGGTTGAGGACCAAGGTCCTGGACTGCCTTCTTATGTGCAGGAGGCTTCATTTGACATTTTCTGGCGGAGCGAAGGGCTCAACGGCCATGGCGCAAACGGCACTGGTCTTGGCCTGACAATTGTAAAGGCGATCGCGGAAGGGCACAACGCGCGGTTAAGCGTAGGTAACAAACCCGCCGGGGGTGCCCACGCGACCATCTCCTTCCATGGGAAAACGAAGCCTTTATGAGCTCACTTGGATGAGACCGCTGTAAGACCGTTACGAGCGCAAGCGCCATGCGGTTTGCCTTCGGCGCTAGGTCGGGCATACATCGCGGATGTGCCGATGACCGCTTTTTTTGATACTATGGACGGCACCTCCGCCGGCATCGCGATGTGCCATATTTGCGGTGTTGTTAGGAACCGCATGGGAGGAGCCATCCATGGAAGAGATTACCACGGTTGGACTCGACGTTGCTAAGTCGGTGTTCCAGGTGCACGCAGTTTCCGCCGCTGGCACGGTAGTCGTTCGCCGACAGCTGAAGCGCCGCTCCGGCAGCGTTATCGATATCGAACCGCATGATATTGCCGCACTCGCGCTCGAATCCAGAAAGAGCAAGACTGAACTTGTCATAAGTCTTCTGGGCACCGAGGACGGCGCGACTGTCGATGACATCATCAACGCAACGAGGCAGAAGCACTCGGTTCGCGGTTTCCTCTCTGGCATAGTGCGAAAGAAGTTGGGTCTCAACCCGATCTGCGAGGTCGCGGGTAACGGCGTCCACCGCTATCGCATCGAAGGCCGCAAGAGTTTCAATCCAGGAAACGCGGAATGCGACCATGGTTCGGTCAGGACCCAGGTCGATCTTCACACGAGCCGGCCCCGCGCAGGGCGAGTGAAATGGCGCCGCGATTGGGATTGCGGGAGAAGGTCGCCACCCTCGGCGACCTGTCTCGAACCGAACTGGTCGAGCTCTGGGTCAAGCACTATCGCTGCCCACCGCCCTTCGGCATGAGGCACCAATGCTTGTGCGTGCGGCTGCACGGCATCTGCAGGAGAAACAATTGGGCGGCCTATCTACGAACGCAAAACGTCTGCTGAAAGCCGCGATCAAACGAATGGCACCGAAGGGCGCGGTGACCGACCACAAACACATGCCAGGCGCGGCTGCCGATGGAGTGGCTCGGGAAATTGGGGCAGAACCGATTGAGGTTGTTGAAGCCCGACTTCCCTCGTCGCCTCGCCTGCTGCCATCACCCGGCGCCAGACTGATCCGCGAGTGGAATGGCCTCCGACATACTGTCGATGCTGTTGAGAATGGATTTGTTATGGACGGTAAACCTATCGCTGGCTGACATCGATCGCCTTCAGGATCACTGGAGCCAACTGCTGATCGACGAAGGGCCGGCGAAACAGGTGCGGCGCATGTTTAGCCGCTATCTCGAACTGGGATCGGTCTTTGCCTTGACACGAGCGCTCAATATGGCCGCCTCAGGAGGAACAGAGAAGCCAATTCACAGCCGCGGCAAGATTTATCATCTGCTCGCCAACCCGATCTACATCGGTAAGATCCGTCATCAAGGTCAGCTTTACGACGGCGAACATCAAGCCATCATCGACACCGAGACTTTCGAAAGAGTCCAGCGCCTGCTCGCCGATCAAGCCGTAAATCCAAGGGGCGGTGCGGTGCATGCTGACAACCATCCGCTGACCGGACGCATCTACGACGAACACGGCAAGCGACTGACGCCAGTCCATGCCACCAATCATGAAAAGAGGTATCGATACTATGTTTCCGATCACAAGCGACTAATCGGCAAGCCCGGCATCAAACAGCTGGAAGATTGCCGCCGCGGTCTTAGAGCCGATCGTCGAAGGCCAAATAGTTCAGGTTCTTAAGAACAAGTCGCAACTAGCTCGATGGATTCAGCAATATGGGAACGCTCACGATATGCATGAAGTTCTTGCGGCCACAGCCAAAATGGCGGAACGGATCGCTGAACATCCAACCAGGGCTCTTGTCCACGCCACTATCAAAGCCGTGATCCCGCGAATCACCATCGCCTCGGAGTGGCTTCGATATGACGTCGATGTCAGGGGCTTGATCGACGTCATATCGAACCATACGCAGTACCCAGACCTCAACGGTACCGCCCAATCGATAACAAAATCTGAATGGTCGAAAACGCACAAAGCTTTAGGCGATACAGAATCCGGCACTATACAAATCAACCAGGAGTATGCACTGAAGCGTCGAGGCGTCGAGCGCCGGATGGTTCTCGAAGACACATCGTCGCGACAGCCAGCGATGGGATCAGAACCTGATCGACATGCTGGCCAAAGCTCATCTCGGTCTCGCCGCACTGACCGATGGCTCAGCACGCGGCATAGCTGACGTCGCTACCTACATGGACATGGATGCATCGGACCTCAGCCGCATCCTTCCCCTCGCCTTCCTATCACCCAAGATCGCTGAAGCCATCCTTTCCGGTCGCCAGCCGCAGGATCTCACGCTTCGGAAACTCACCCACGGTATCGAACTTCCCATCGACTGGACTCAGCAGAACAAAGTGATCAACGGCTGAGCCGCGACCACTTCCCAACGCATCATGCCAAGTAGCTGCCACGCCCTCTCGCTGTTGCGCAGGTGGAGAAGTCGTCGTTTGAAAATACCACGATGCGGTCAGCGTGAAAAACAACGGGGCGCTGAAGTGGACGGACAGAGACCGTCTCCCGAATTCTGCCTAAAATCCGCTACTTTGGAGAATGGTGGCCAGCCGTTAGCGACCAAAGGGACGGTAACCCTTTGAATTCCCGCCAACTTACTGAGACATAAGAGAAATCAGGCCCGAAGGCCAGACTGCTTGGTGGGTGCTGTAGGGTTCGAACCTACGACCCGCTGATTAAGAGTCAGCTGCTCTACCAACTGAGCTAAGCACCCGCCGCGCCGATGTCTCGGCGTCTGGCGGGGCGTATAGCCGGGATGGATTGGCTTGGCAACCCCGGCCGTTCAAAAAAATCCGGAAAACATCCGGCGCCCCGAAAATTCGTGATTTAGGCAAGCAAATCAAAGGAAAAGGCTTCCAGAGGCGATCTTCACCGCGCGGCCACCTATCCTTGCGCGCAGGACCTGGTGGTTCTTGATCTCAAGGTGCAGGTCGATATGCGAGGGCCTGCCCATTTCCACACCCTGTTCGATGAGGAGCGCGTGGTGACCGTCGGCGAGCGTGTCGAAATGCAGGATGGCGCCGCTCATGGCCGCCACGGCGCCGCCGGTGGCGGGATCCTCGGCGATCCCCATGTCGGGTGCGAACATCCTGGCGTGAAAGCTCGCCCGGTGATCCACTCCGCCCCGGCAATAGACATAGGCCGCGACCGTCTTGTCGACCGCAGTTCCCCAGCGGCTGGGATCGAATGCAATACTGCCGGCCGCGCGCAAGTCTCTCACCGGCACCATGGCGAAGGGCACGCCGGCGCTCCACACCGACGGCCGATGGTTTTCGAAGCCGAGATCCGAGACACTGAGGCAGAGCGCGTCGGCGACCTTCTGCGGATCGATGTTCGCCTGCAACTGCTCGGATCGTTTTGGCAGGTCGAACTCGGCAAAACCCGCCTCGCCTGCAACAAGTTTGACCGCGCAACGCACCGGGCCGACATTTTCCTCGAGCACGCTGACCAGGTCGAGGCCGGTGCCATCGTGGCTCATTTCGGCAAGAGCCACCGCAGTTCCAACTGTCGGATGGCCGGCAAAGGGCAATTCGCGACCTGGCGTGAAGATGCGCAGCCGGGCGCCGTGGGCCGGGTTCTCCGGCGGCGTCACGAACACCGTCTCGGAGAGATTGAACTCCCGTGCGATCGCCTGCATCCTGCTATCGGACAGCCCCTTACCGTCGAACACCACGGCCAGCGGATTGCCCGCCAGCCCGTCCGATGTGAAGACGTCATAGATGGCATAGGGACGGGGCATCAACGATTCCTTTCGGTAAACAGCCATTTCAGGATCGGCAGCATGAAGGACGAATAGTTATGAATTGTCGGATCTGGATCCCTGATCGCAATCGCTGCGGAAATCTCGGGCTCCGGGTCGGCATCGATATGCGCCTGGATATCAGCCAGCAACTCCGCTTCGCTGCGCCCGGCATGAAAAATGCGGAAAACCGCCACGCTGTTCATGAGATGCACTGCCCAGTATTCCGGCTCGGACGTCATCGTCGCCAGATCGAGGCCGGTTTCCTCGAGCGTCTCGCGCCGCATATTGCCGTCGAGGTCGCAGAGGCCGCCTGCTATGTCATGTTCGTCGAGCGAGCCGGCTGGTGCATAGACCCGGCCGGGATTGGCCGTGGTCTCGGCCATGCGGATCGCGATCAGCGCACCGTCGCTGGAAAAGATCATCGGCATGCCGAAGAGATGGTGGCCACCGTCGTTTCGCCCGCTCGCCCGCCAATGCAGGAATGCCGAGTAAGGCACGATATGGCCACTTCCCTCGATATGGCCATCGGAAAGGCTGAGTTCCCGCTGAAACACCATTCGTCCATCGAAGAGATGGGCATTGGCAGCGGCTTCCTCTTCCCAATGCCGGGCAATCGCCGGCTGGTTGGCGGAATACCATGGATGGGCGCCCTCGAGAACCTCCAGCCTGAGGGACGATACGCGGAAAATGGATGTTTCCGGCGGGAAACCCGCCGATGTCAGAACGGATGAACTCATGGAACCTCAAGTGCGATGACGACAGGGCAATGGTCGGAAGCCTTCGGGCGATCCCAGCCGATGCGCGGGAAACGCTCCACCTCCTGGCCGGGCGGAAAAGGCGTTCGGTACGGCTGGCCGTTGCGGACGATTTCGGGCACCGCACCGGGATTGGCGCCTGCCAGCGCCCGAGACAGCCAGATATAGTCGAGCTGGCAGAGATGGCGCTCGATCAGGCCGCGCGCATGAAAGAGCGTCCAGCGGTCGTTCTGCGGCCGGCGCGCCACGGCATTTTCGGCAAAACCATCCGACGAGAAGACATCGAGCGCCGATTGCAATTCCCGCTCTGGCGTGAAGGCGAAGCCCTCCCTCTTCGAGCCGGAGATCACCAGCTTCTCCTGGTAGTCGTTCATGTCCCCGCAGATCACGAAATTCTTGGTCGCGGCATCCTCGGCGCCGAACCGCGCCTCGATAATGTGGCGCACCGCTCGCGCTTCCGCCGTCCTGAGCGGCATGGTCGCGACGCGCCCGTCGATGCCATCGCGCGGCGAATTCATGGATTTGAGATGCAACGCATAGATGGTGAGCGGCCTGCCGCCGATCCGCACGTCGATCTCGAGGCAATCGCGCCGGAATATCTTGTCATCCGGCTTTTCCGTGCCGGCGAGGCTATGGTCGAATAGCCCGAGCTCCTGGAACGTGACCGCAGCGTGGGTGCGCACGCCGACGAATTCGATCGGTTTGCCGTCGCGGGTCGTCTCGCGCATCATAACGGCCACGTCGATGCCGCGAGAATCATTGCCCTCGATCAGGTACTTCTGGCGATAGCCCTCCCCCATCATTCGGTAAAGATAGCCGAATTCGAAGGCATTGAGCGCCTCCAGGCTCTCCACTTCCTGCAGGCAGATGATGTCGGCATCGGCTTCCACGATGGCAAGCGCCGTCAACTGGCGCGTGTCATCGGTCAGCGAGATCATCCGCGCCTCTTCCATCCGCTGATAGGCCGCCTCGTTGCCGATCGCATAGAGCCTGAGCACGCGGTCGCCACGCAGCTGGTTGCGAAAGCCGGTGAAATCGAAGCGCGTCAGCAGGTTTTCGATGTTGAATGTCCCGATTCTGACTGCCATTCTGTTCTCCGTCCCTGCGACGCAATCTCTATAGCACGCCCGCGCGGCGAGGCCAGCGGCCGCCTACCCGGCGCACGCTTTGTGCTCTCGGCCACCTCTTGCAGCCACCGGGCGAACCGAACAAGTATTGTTCCGCCCTTGGGTTGAATAACGGCACCGGAGCGCGTGGAATCGGTGGTGCGATGCAATAGACAATCGGCCAAAGGCCGCTTTTTCGCCAGCAACGCGGCAAAACAAAAAAAAGTGCTGGACTCGCGAATATTCCCAAAACATATTCCGTTAGAGTTTGTGAGTTCAGTAGCTCCAACCAGGGGGATTAAGATGAAAATGTTCAGCAAATTCGCAACCATCGCCGCAGCGATGGCAATGTTCGCGGTCCCGGTAATTGCTTCCGCCGCCGACTATTATGGTGCTTTTGCGTTCTCGCAGAATACCGGAGCCAGCGGCTGGTCGAAGAACTACACCTCGCAAAGCGAAGCCGAAGGCGCCGCTCTGCAGGTCTGCTTCCAGACCAAAGGTGCTTCTGATTGCAAGGTGTCCTATTCGTTCGTCAATTCCTGCGCCGCGCTTGCGGTGGGAGGCGACAATGGCTGGGGTGCCGATTGGGGTGCGAATGTTCAGGCAGCCGAGAACAAGGCGCTGCACACCTGCGCGGGCTATTCGTATAACTGCAAGATCATCACCAGCCAGTGCTCGAACGGCAGCTAATCGCTGGCATCAGCCGACGCGTTGCTGATTGGCAGTAACGCCACCTAGAGTTTTAGAAAATTGAAAGCCCGCAAGTTAATTCTTGCGGGCTTTTAATTTCAACTTCTGGTAAGATGGTGCTTTCCGCGTCTTTGCTGTTTCAATGCATGGTGTAAATTCTGCTAGCTACATAACCGCCCAGATTGTTTGACTTGTAATATATTTTACATTTCAATGTGAGGACCGATGGGATGGGACGGTTCACTATGAAAGCTCTTGTTACGGGAGCGAATGGCCATATAGGCTGTAATCTGGTGCCTGCCCTGGCCGCGCGGGGTTACGAGGTATACGCAAGTGTCCGATCGCTCGGCGATAGCCGCAACGCGCTACTAGAGGCGATCCCGGGCGTGGAACTTGTCGAACTGGATGTCCGCGACGCAGACAGGTTTCGTGCCCTGTGTGAAAACGTCGACACGCTGTTCCATCTCGCCGCTACCTATGCCTATTTCAACGGTGACAGGACCACCGACGAGGATGTCGTCTCGGATAGCGTCACGGGTGCCGAGGCCGCCGTTCGGGCCGCCGCCCGTCAGGTCCGCAAGATGGTCATGACATCATCCGTGGTCACCCTGCCGATGTCGAAACCGGGCGATGCGCCGGCAACCGAGGCGGACTGGCGCACGGATCTCGACGTGCCTTACTTCCGGGCCAAGACCATTGCCGAGCGCCGCGCCTGGGAGCTTGCCGATCAATATTCCGTGAAGCTGGTCACGGTATTGCCCGGTTGTGTCGGCGGCCCAGGCTTTCCGCGTCGCACGCCGACAATAGACCTGTTTGAAAGCATCATGCTCGGCACGCTCCGCTTCGGGGCACCCAAGGGCAATCACCCCCATGTCGATATCCGCGATGTCGTATCAGCCCATATCCTGGCTGCGGAACGCGACACGACTGGCCGATTCATCATCTGCAACGACACGTTCCCGACGATCCGCGAAATGACGGAACTGATGCACGAGATCGATCCGTCAATTCCCCGGTCGCGATGGCATCTGCCGGATTTTCTCTCTCCAGTTCTGCCCTATATCGATCAGCTCAACAGCCGGACTCTCGGCAGCCCCAGAACATTGACGCCCGAACTCGTGGAATCGGTCCACGGCAGGCTGTTTTCCGCCAGCAACGCGCGCGCCAGGGCCGAACTCGGATGGTCGCCGCAAATTCCCATCAGGCAAAGTCTCAGCGACACGATAGACGCGATCCGTGAACTCCGCCGCGCCGAAGGCAAAAACGCCTAATCTTTGCCTACTCTGGGCTTGGAACTCCCCTGGAATTGTCATACCAATCGCGTCTGGCACTGCGAGGAGGAATCGATGGAATATCGTCTGCTTGGCCGTTCGGGCCTCAAAGTCTCCACCTTGACCATGGGCACCATGACCTTCGGCGGCAAGGGCTGGGCAAAGATGGTCGGCGACCTCGGGGTCGCAGAAGCGACCCGCCTGGTCGACATGTGCCTGGATGCCGGCGTCAATCTGCTCGATACGGCAGATGCCTATTCCGGCGGTGTCTGCGAGGAAATCATCGGCGAACTGCTGGCAGGCCGTGACCGGTCGAACATTTTGCTCGCGACCAAGGCACGCTTTCCCATGGGCGATGGCCCGAACGATGCCGGCCTGTCGCGCCATCATCTGATCCGCGCCTGCGAGGCTAGCCTCAGGCGGCTGCGAACCGATGTCATCGACCTCTATCAGGTCCACGAATGGGACGGACAGACGCCACTCGAAGAGACGATGGAAGCGCTGGACACGCTCGTTCGCTCGGGCAAGGTCCGCTATATCGGCTGCTCGAACTTCTCGGGCTGGCATATCATGAAGGCGCTCGGCGTCAGTGCTGCGGAGTATCGCCAGCGCTTCGTCAGCCAGCAGATCCATTACACGCTGGAGGCCCGCGAGGCCGAATATGAATTGCTGCCGGTCACCATCGACCAGGGTCTTGGCGTGCTTGTCTGGAGCCCGCTTGCGGCCGGACTGCTTTCGGGAAAACACCGCCGCAACCAGAAGACACCCGAAGGTTCGCGCCAGTTCAGCGGCTGGACCGAACCGCCGATCCGCGACGAGAACCGGTTGTGGGATATCATCGATGTCCTGGTGGATATCGCTGATGACAGAGGAGTCTCCGCGGCACAGGTGGCACTGGCCTGGACGCTGGGTCGCCCCGGCATCACTTCGCTCATCATCGGTGGTCGCACGGAAGCCCAGTTCGCCGACAACTTGAAATCGGCCGATCTGAAACTCTCGGATGAAGAACGTTCGCGGTTGGACAAGGTCAGCGCGCCGCCGATCATCTATCCCTATTGGCACCAGCTCAATACGGCGAGAGACCGGCTGGGGCCCGCCGATCTCTCGCTACTTGGTCCGCATTTGTAGAGGCGTTCCGGCTCTTACGCGGCGGCCTTGACCAGCTCGATCTTGAGCAGCTGACCGAGCCGCGACATGCCCTCGTCGATCATCTCGTCGGACGCGCAGGAGAAGGAAAGCCGCAAGGTATTTGCCCCGCTGCCGTCGGCATGGAAAGCCCTGCCCGGCACGAAGGCGATGCGGTATTTCTCGATCGCACGCGCCAGAAGCGCGGCACCATCCATGCCAACGGGCAGCGTGACCCAGACGAACATGCCGCCTTCGGGCCTCGTCCATTCGACGCCTTCTGGCATGTTTCTCGACAAAGCGGCCAGCATGCGGTCGCGGCGCGCCGAATAGGTGGCCTTGACCTTCTCGACCTGTGGCCCAAACACGCTCGCCGCGACTTCGCCGATCACCATCTGGTTGATCGTGGATGAATGCAGGTCCGCAGCCTGCTTGACCAGAACGAGTTTCTTGATGACGTGGTCGGCCGCTACCACCCAGCCGACGCGCAGGCCCGGCGCCAAGGTCTTGGAAAAACTGCCGCAATAAAGCGTACGGGTCTTGTTGATGTCGCCGCCATTGCGGGCAAGATCGAGCGACAGCACAGGCGGCACGCTTTCGCCATCATAGCGCAGCGCCTGATAGGCCGCATCCTCGATGACGGCGATGTCGAGGTCGGTGGCGAGATCCAGCAGCCATTCGCGTGCCTGTTTCGTCATCGTCTCGCCGGTCGGATTGGAGAATTCCGGCACGCAGTAAGCGAACTTCACCCGGCCGCCGGCAGCACTTGCAGCCTCGGTATAGGTTGAGACCGCACGGTTGGAGAGCGGCGTAAGCCGGTCATAGGTCGGCTCATAGGCATTGAAGGCGCCGAGCGCGCCGAGATAGGTCGGCCAGGTGACGAGCGCCGTGTCCTTCGGTGAAAGAAAGAGTTTGCCGAGATAATCCAGCACCTGCTGCGAGCCCGACGTGATCAGCACATTCTCGGCCGTGCAATCGATCCCGATCGCCTTCATCTCTCCGACGATCCAGTCGCGCAACGGCTTGTAGCCTTCGCTGACCGAATATTGAAGCGCGGCATTGGCCAGCGGACCGGACAGCACCTTGGCATAGGCATCGCTCACCGCCTCTTTCGGAAACAGCGTCGCATCGGGAATGCCGCCGGCAAAGGAGATGATGTCCGGCTGCTCCAGAAGCTTCAGCAGTTCGCGGATCTCCGATGCCTTCATGCGGCCCGCGCGCGTGGCGAAAACCTGTTCCCAATCCATGATGATGTTTCCTCAAGTGTTCTGATTTCCGGCATCTCAACATGGAAACATAAATACGTCAACAATGCTGACCTAACTCTCACGCCATTTTCGCCAGTTTTTCGACCAGTTCCGGACCAAGGCTCGCCTTGGTGAAATCGGTGAGCAGCCGTTGCGCATCCTCCACCGTAATTTCGACATCCGAATGGCCACGCCTCAGGCACAACCGCACGAATCAAGGGGGAATCGGACTCAAAGGTGCTTCGTCGACCTCAACTGTTGTCGATACCGGCGTGGCGAACGGGCACCTCGTGATCGGCTTCTTGGCATCGCTGTCATCATCCAGCCAAGCGCCGGCGCAGTAATTTCCAGCGTCCGCACCCGGGGATCGAATTGAGCCTTACCGCGACGCCAGCATCGCTTCGATCGCTTCCGCGGCCGCCTTCCGGTTGCGCTCGTCGAGGCCGGTCGGCCCGGCGGATTTCGCATGGGCCACGAGTGCCGCGAGCGTCGCCTCGGCGCAGCCTTCCTGGCCGAGCCCGTTGATCTTCGCCTTGTTGCCGGCCTCCAGCACCGCTTCGCAAGCGCCCGGCGCAAAGATGAACTGCTTGAGAAGCCCGCCCAGCGTCAGGGGATCCTGCATGCGCTTGTCGTCACGGATCGTGGCGATCACCGCCTGGCCGAATTCCCGGCTCTTGCCGTCCTGGTAGATCTGCGTCGTGTTGAAGATGAATTCGAACTCCACCTTCTCCGCCTGCGGCGGCTTGGTCACCATCAGGTCGAGGCCATAGCGGGTGATTTCCGTCGCCGAGACGACCCGGCGTACCATCGCGGATTGGTGGTAGTTGGGCATCAGCGCCCAGCGCGCGTCGATATTGCCATATTGCGCCAGCGTGTTGACCTTGCCGAGCGCCGCCCGCTTCTGCCGGTCGTTCTTGGCGGCACCGAATTGCTTCCTGATGCTATCCCATGCGCGACCGACCTTTTCCTTGGAGAGCAGCTCGGCGGGTTCCTGGGCTGACTCAACCGTGTCGGCAGGCTGCTCCACGGATGCTTCCTGAACGACGGGCCCCTGACCCTCGACCCAGTCGGCAAGCGCCTTGCGCACATCCGGTCCCCAGTAGCCCTCAGGCTGTCCCCGCAGGAAACCATCCTTCGAAAGCCGTTTCTCGATAGCGACCTTGATCTCCGGCGGGAATGCCTTGCCCAGCCCGACCAGATTGTTCTCTTCCAGCCCGGCCGGCGCTTCGCGAAACGCGTTCATGATCGCCTCGGCCACGGCTTCCGTGCCGGCCTCCATGGCTCTGCCCATGAAAAGGCCCATGAACTCCATCTCGGCCGCGTTCGCGGAGGCGATGCCGAGCCCATCCCACCGACGGTCATATCCATCATTATAAAGCGCGATACGCCAGGTAATGCCCTCTTCGAGTGTCATCAGGCGATCGAACGTATCGAACGTAAAGGCGTTGGCGATCTTCTTTTTGGCTGCGAGCGAGCCGAGCTTGGCGGCCTTGCGCCAGGCTTCGAGCCGCTTGCGCTTGTCCTTCCTGACGCCTTTGCCATCGCTATAGGCATCTCCGAGCAGCAGCAGCGCCTCGACATTGTCGCGCTCCGCCGCCTGGATCAGCATATCGGTCGCCCCCCGGTCGTCCTGCGAATAGAGCATGCCCGCACGCAGGAATTTCGACTTGAGGAGGAAGGCGTCGGCCTCGCCTCTGTTGATGCCGTCCTCGATCAGCGCCATGAGTTCCGCATCCGAAAGCCCGTCTTCCCGCCGCATCGGCCGGTAGCTGCTCGATCCGAGATTGGAATATTGCGTCGAGGCATACAGCCAGAGCGCCTCGCGGTTACCCTTGTCGGCAAGGGGCTTCAGCAGCACCCGAGCGCCCGGCTCGTCGGAGAATTGCGAATTGCCGGAGAGCTTGAGCCTTGCGAGCGCCATCGCCGCCTCATTGTCACCGGAATCGGCCTCTCGCTGTAGCCCACTGATGAGTTGTTCGGGCCGCTCTAGTCGCGGAGAATAGTCGAGCAGCAGCACCGCGAGACGAACACCGTCCTCGGGAACGTGGGACTTCGCTAAGGCTTGTATGGCCTCCTGCGGCCTGTATCCGACAACCTTGCCTGACAGCAGGATATTGCCCAGCACGCTCATGGCCTGGTCGTTATTTTGCATGTCCGGTGCGCGCACCATTTCCAGCGCTCGCTTGCCGTCCTCTGGTCCGCCCTCGCCCCTGACGAGCATGTCGGCCAGAGCAGAGACCATGTTCTTGTCCGTCTTGGCACCAGCCTCGAGGATTTCGCGCGCCCGCGCCGGATCCTTGCGCGTACCCCGCCCAGCCCGAAGTGCCCTCACGACCGCCCATGCCGCCAAGCCGGCATTCTTGCCATCGGACTTCATCTTCGCTTCAGCAAAGCGGAAGGCCATCCTGTTTTCCGTCGCGGAAAAGCCGTCTTCTGCAAGCGTGACCAACGCGATCGTCATTGGCGCCCGTGCCCGCGTTGTGACTTCATATTCAGTCGCCTCTATGCCCTGCGGTGGCGCGCCCTCAAGCCGCCGCACCCATTTCACCACCTGCTTGAGGTCGCGCTTGACCACGCGGCTGCTACGATAGAGAACCGTCAGTTCCTGGATCGCCTCCATGTGGCCCTGCTCGGCCGCTTTGTTCAGCGACGCCCAGGCCTCGTCGCGCGAGACGTACATCGAGGCACTTTCCGCGCCGAGAGCACTCCATCTATGAAGCAGATAAACCAGATATTGCGCCTCCGCGCTGCCTTCCCGCGCGAGCTTCTGGAGCTGTGGCGCCAGAAGCTGCACGCTGGCGTTGGAGTCACGAATAGCCAGGGTTACCCTGAGCCATTGAAGATGCATTCTCTTTTCGGCAGGCGCACCCACCCAGGCCTGCTGGCATTTTGCCTGCAACACTTTCAGCCGGGTCTTGTCGCGATACTGCTGAGCAAGTTCGAAATACTGCACCGGCGGCGCCTTGGCGGTGAAATCGAGCGGCGCGGTGGCGCCCTTGTCGCACGCCTCCACCGCGATTGCGATTTCGCGGGCCTCACGCTCCTTGCGGGCGCTGTCGGCATTGGCCGTCTGGGCAAAGACCGATTGGCTCATGAACGAAAGCGAGACTGCGGAAAGGAATGAAAATGCTGCAATGCGAGTCAGATGTGACATGACCGTTCCTTCCATGGACGCAGTCGCTGCGCCGCCGTCAAAGACTACCTGTTCTGCATTCGACCGGTCGCCGGACGGGCAATCCGGAGTTCAATGAAAAGACGACGTATCTTTCGCGCCAATTATTCGGCCGCAATTGTAACATGGGAAAGTCGTCAGGTTGGGCGTCGGCTTCATCCAAATCCGGCTCGGCGTGACGCCGGTGGAAATTACCAATCGTCAATCGACATCGGCGATTGGCAAGGAGTCCAGTCTTCCAGATGGCAAACATCGGATTAACAAAGCAAAAACGAGTCGTCGCTATCATAGGCATCCTTGACGATACGGAAGGCATATGAATCGCAATGAATGGCATATGGGCGCAATTTGCCGGCAATCTCGCATTCGTCGGCCTGGCGATTTCGCTCTGGGCGCATGTGTCCATCTGGTTTCAACGCGAACTGGGCAGCTACGCCAGGATCGCATTCGGCTTAGCGGCCGGTGCCACGTCAATCGGCTCCATCCTGCTGGCGGTCCAATTCAGCCCCGGTGTCTATATTGACCTGCGTTTTCCGCCGATTGCGCTGGCCGGCTTGTTCGGTGGACCGATCACCGCCATCGTTGCCGCCCTGATGGCGGTGGCATTCCGCCTCGCCGTCGGCGGCACTGCGATGATCGAAGGCGTCGTGGCGATTGTGATCGTTGCCGGCATCGGCACGGCGATCAATTTCTTCGGCAGGAAGAGGTCGCCTGTTCTTTCCGACGTCGTGATCCTGACTGCGGCGGTCGGCGTTAGTCTGGTCGTGATGCTGACCGTGTTTCCGACGCTGGCTAAAGTGCACGCCCTTGAGCTGATCGGCCAGCCGATGGTCGGCTTCAATTGTCTCGCAACCGCTCTATGCGGTTTCATCATATTGAAGACCGAGCATCTGGAACGCGAACGAAGCATGCTCGGCACCTCCTTTTCACAGGCGCCCGATTACCTCTACATCAAGGACCGTGACAGCCGGTTCGTCACCGTCAACGAGAACATGGCGAAGCTCTATCGGCACCGCACATCCATCGAACTGACGGGACTGACCGATTTCGATCTCCACCCAACGCTGCTCGCTGAAGAACTCTATCACCGCGAACAGGAACTGATGCGCTCGGGCGTGCCATTGATCGACTCGGTCGAGCACATCGGCGACCGGTATCTGCTGGCCTCAAAGGTTCCGGTGCGGGACAAGGACGGTCGCGTGATCGGACTTGCGGGTGTGACGCGAGACATCACCGAACGCACGGCCCTCGAGCGCGAACTGCGCGAAAGCAAGAACCTGCTGTCCTATGCCATGGCCGGAATGTCCGATGGCTTTGCCATGTTCGACAAGAAGGGCTTCCTGATCTTCTGCAACGAGCAGTATCGCGAGGCCTTCCCGCTTTCGAGTGGTGCCCGCGTGATCGGCGCTCATATCAGCGACATTCTGCGCCGGATCACTGAGACCGGCGAACGGCCGGACGTACCGACCGCGAACGTGGAGGAGTGGATCAAGGCCGCAAGCGCCACCCTGCATCGCAACAAGGATGAGGAGATCCAACTCCATAACGGCGATTGGCGCAGCATCCGGACGCGGCTCGCCGAGAACGGCACGGCCATTGTCGCGGTCTCTGATATCACCGCCACCAAGCAGGCCGAAATCGCTCTGAGAATATCGGCCGAGCAGATGAAGAGCCTCGCCGAAACCGACGGACTGACGGGCATCGTCAACCGCCGGGCGTTCGACGAGGCGTTCGCGCGCGAAGTGGCACGGAGCGCTCGCAGCAGGAAACCGCTCAGCCTGCTGATGATCGATATCGACCGCTTCAAGGCCTATAACGATACCTACGGCCATCCGGCCGGCGACCAATGCCTGCGCCTCGTCAGCAAATGCCTTCTCCGGTCGGCAAGGCGTTCCGGTGATATCGTCGCACGCTACGGCGGCGAGGAATTCGTGGTCCTGCTTCCGGAAATCGATGAACAAGGCGCGATGGCCGTTGCCGAGCGGTTCGCACATTATCTGAGCGAGGAAAACATCGTTCATACCAATAGCGAGTTCGGAAAGGTCACTGCGAGCATCGGCATATCGTCCGAGACCGGGCTCACCCTCCGGAGCGAACCCAGCCGTCTCCTATCGGTCGCCGATACTGCGCTTTATGAGGCTAAGGCACAGGGACGAAACCGGATCATCTATCGTTCGCGCGATGAAGCGGGCGACAAGAAGGCTGGCTGACCGCTGCCAGCCACGGGGCTCGACATGTAGCAAAAGCCGAGGCAGTTACCCACCCCGGCTTCCATCGCAAATCTATTCGCTATCGGCTACCAGATTAGTTCACAGCCTTGTCGACCAGCTTGTTCTTGCCGATCCAGGGCATCATGCCGCGCAGCTTGGCGCCGACTTCCTCGATCTGGTGGCTGTCGTTCATGCGGCGGATACCCTTGAAGCGCGACGCGCCGGCGCGGTATTCCTGCATCCAGTCGGAGGTGAACTTGCCGGTCTGGATGTCCTTGAGCACGCGCTTCATCTCGGCCTTGGTCTCGGCGGTAATGATGCGCGGACCGGAGACATATTCACCCCATTCCGCCGTGTTGGAGATCGAGTAGTTCATGTTGGCAATGCCGCCTTCATAGATCAGGTCGACGATCAGCTTCACTTCATGCAGGCATTCGAAATAGGCCATTTCAGGTGCATAACCGGCTTCCGTCAGCGTTTCGAAACCGGCGCGGATCAGTTCGACGAGGCCGCCGCAAAGGACGACCTGCTCGCCGAACAAGTCGGTTTCGCACTCTTCCCGGAAATTCGTCTCGATGATGCCGGAACGGCCGCCGCCAACGCCGCAGGCGTAGGACAGCGCGAGTTCGAGCGCATTGCCCGAAGCGTTCTGGTGAACGGCAACCAGGCACGGCACGCCGCCGCCCTTCTGGTACTCGCCGCGCACGGTATGGCCCGGGCCCTTCGGCGCGATCATGACGATGTCGACCGAAGCCTTGGGTTCGATCAGGCCGAAATGGATGTTGAGGCCATGGGCAAAGGCGATCGCTGCGCCGTCGCGGATATGCGGGGCGATCTCGCCCTTGTAGATATCGGCCTGAAGCTCGTCCGGCGTCGCCATCATCAAGAGGTCGCCCCACTTGGCGGCATCGGCGACCGTCATGACCTTGAAGCCGTCGGCCTCGGCCTTCTTGACGGTCGGCGAACCTGATTTGAGAGCGATGACGACGTTGGCGGCACCGGAATCCTTCAGGTTTAGCGCATGCGCGCGGCCCTGGGAGCCATAACCGACGATGACCACGTTCTTCGACTTGATGAGGTTGAGATCGGCATCACGATCGTAATAGACGCGCATTTGAATGTCCTTCCCTGTGCTGTCTTTTGATGAATTGAGGCGGTGTCAGGCCGCCAGCCCCTTGCCCGTTCCGTAGAGCGAAAGGAAGAGGTTGACCCCCCTCTCCGCCCGCCGGCCGAATTCTTTCCTTATCCCGGAGACATCTTCGCCGAGCATCATGCGAACATGCAGATCCCGCACGATCAGCCCGTATAGCGTCTCGTATGCCTCGTTGGCATCATCGAATGCGACAAGCCCGGCGCGCTTGGCTGATATCAGCAGTGCGGTGGCGCGTCTACCGATCTGGCGCCGTCCACGCTGCAAAAGCATCTCGCCGAGTTGCGAGGAATCCCGGCTCGCCTGGCCGATCGCCAGCCGATTGAGCGCCAGCGACACATCGCCGGAAAGCACGTCGAGCAGTCCGGTCGCAAAATCGTTGAGAAGCTTTTCCAGGCCCGGCCTTGTGAGATTGGCCTGGGCGCCATCGCCGGTGCGAACCTTCGAGGCCTGGTAGGCGATCATCGCCTCCATCAGCCCATCGCGGTCGCCGAACCATTTGTAAAGGCTCTCCTTGGAGCAATTGGCCGCGCGCGCCACGCCAGCCGTCGTCAAAGCCTTTTCGCCGCCTGAAACGAGCAGGCGCAAGGCCTCTTCCAGCACCGCGTTCTGGCGTGGCGAAAAGCTCTCGGGTCCTGATGTATCGGTTGTGTTCAGCATGGCAAATCCATCAGTACCGTACGGTACGGTTCGTGTAGTTTATGCTCTCTTGGTCATTCACTGTCAAGCTGCGAACTGACGGATTTTCTTAGAGAGCATGCCGCAAAGTATCTGTTTGATGAAACAAATATTAATGGAGTGCTAAACGTCGCAATGTCCGATTAAACAAGCGTTAACCATAAACTCCCTATCCTCGCTCCTGTCCGATATAGTTGCCAATGACCCGCCGCGGCAGTATTCGCCGAAGGACAATGCCATTTCATACTATTTGAATATTAGAGCGGTTTTAATTTATGACAAGTCTCAACACCAACACATCCGCCATCGCAGCCCTTTCCAACCTGCGCTCCGTCAACAACAACCTCCTTGACACCCAGAATAAGGTGTCCAGCGGTTACAGGGTTTCGACCTCTGCCGACAACGCCGCCTACTGGTCGATCGCGACGACCATGCGCAGCGACAACCGGACGCTTTCGACCGTGGTGGATGCGCTCGGCCTCGGTGCGGCCATGGTCGATACCGCTTCGAACGGCATCGTGTCCGCGATCGGCGTAATGGACGATATCAAGGCGCGGCTGGTCGCTGGGCGTGAGCCCGGCGTCGATCGCAACAAGGTCAACGCCGAAATCACTGAACTTAAGGCGCAATTGGTGACCATCACCGACGGTTCGAGCTTCAACGGCGAGAACTGGTTGAAGCATCGGCAGAACGAGCAGCCCTGGCTCAAAGAGCCGATCGAAATCGTCGCCTCCGTCTCGCGCAATGGTGGCCGGTTCGGCGTTGAGACGCTGCATTATGAACGTCAGGGCACCAGCTTCGCCGACAAGCAGATCATCAACGCGCTGGTCGACGATTCCACCCAGACCCATGGCGAATACGGCATCTTGACCAGCGATGCCTACGCCACCGATCTGGGTCTCACGACCGGCTACATCATGGTGCAGGGCGCCGGCACGACTTCAGTGCCGAATGGTGCTCCGGTCCTGCCGCAAGTCGTGATCGGAATCTCCGATACCACCACCGACCAGGAAATTGAGGACATGCTGTCCGTCACCGACGCGATGCTGCTCGACATGACCTCGACGGCTACGGTGCTGGGCACGGCTGGCGCGCGCATCGGTCGACAGGAGGACTTCGTCGCCGATCTTCGCGGCAATATCGATCGTGGCGTAGGCAAGCTGGTCGATGCCGACATAACCGCTGAATCAGCACGCCTGCGTGCCCTGCAGACACAGCAAAGTCTCGGCGTGTCGTCGCTATCGATCGCGAACACCAACGGGGCGAACATCCTCAGCCTCTATCAGTCCTGAGGTCGCTCCGCACCTTTCGCCTTCACCCAATCCACGAAAGCCCTGAGCGGCGCCGGCATATGGCGCCGGCTCGGATAATAAAGATACGGTCCCGAAAACGGCTGTTGCCAGTCCGCCAGCACCTCGACCAACTCGCCGCTTTCGATATGTGGCCGGATGAAGTCTTCGAAGGTGGCGATGATGCCGAGACCGCCCCGCGCGGCCGAGAGTTCGAGTTCGATCGTGTTGGCGATCAACGTCTCGGGCGGACTGACCCGAATCACGTCCCCATCCCGCTCGAACTCCCATGCACTCAGCCGACCGCTTTCGAAGCGGTGCCGGATGCCGGCATGCTCGGCGAGGTCGCGCGGATGTTGCGGCACGCCCCTGCGCGCCAGATAGTCCGGCGACGCCGCCGCGCAGAAGCGCTGGGTCCTCGGCCCGATCGGGATCGCGATCATGTCGAGATCCAGACTCTCGTCATAGCGGATTCCCGCATCGAAGCCAGCCGCGAAGACATCCATGAACGTGTCCCGCCCCTCGACTTCCAGCAGGATACCCGGATAGGCCTTGAGAAACGGTATGACGATGGCAGGCAGGATTTCGCGCGCCACCACGCTCGGCACGTTGAGCCGAAGCCGTCCGGCGGGACTTGTGTCGGAACTCTTCGCCTCTTCCATCGCGCCCGCGATATCCGCAAGCATCGGCGCAAGGCGCTCGAGCAATCGCTGCCCCGCGTCGGTCGGGGTCACGCTGCGCGTCGTACGATTCAGCAATCTCGTATCCAGCTTGGCTTCCAGCCGCCGCACGGCCTCGCTCAGCGACGAGGCGGAAACACCGCGCAAAGCCGCGGCCTTTCTGAAATTGCGTAACTCCGCAACACCCGCGAATACTTCCAGGTCGGCAAGCGGCAGATCTTTCATTGTACAAAATTCCGCACAGGTTGTTCGATTTGAAAGGGATTATCGCACAAACAAACTGGGAGTAAAAGATCTCCATCGAACAGCCAATGAGCAAGGAGAACCACCCATGAAACACGTCCAACTCGGAAGGACCGGCCCGCAAACCTCCGCCTTCGGCCTCGGGTGCATGGGCATGTCGGGCATGTATGGCCCGTCCGACCGCACTGAGAGCCTGGCCACTCTGCACGCGGCCGTCGATGCCGGCGTCACGATGCTTGATACCGGCGATTTCTATGGCATGGGCCATAATGAAATGCTGATCGGCGAGGCGCTGCGCGACATTCCCCGCGACAAGGTGCAGCTCAGCGTCAAGTTCGGGGCCCAGCGCGACCCGGCCGCCGGATGGATCGGCTTCGACGCGCGGCCCGCGGCCGTCAAAACCGCGCTCGCCTACACACTGACGCGGCTGGGCGTCGATTATATCGACATCTATCGCCCTGCCCGCCTCGATCCCAACGTGCCGATCGAGGACACGATCGGTGCCATCGCCGATATGGTGAAGGCCGGTTACGTCCGCCACATCGGGCTCTCGGAGGTAGGTTCCGAGACGATCCGGCGCGCGGCAGCCGTCCATCCCATTGTCGATCTGCAGATCGAATATTCGCTGATGTCGCGCGGCATCGAGGATGACATCTTGCCGACCGTTCGCGAACTCGGCATCGGCATTACCGCCTACGGCGTGCTGTCGCGCGGCCTGCTCAGCGGCAGCCAGGCCACCGGCAGGGGCGATTTCCGGGCCATGAGCCCGCGCTTCCAGGGCGAGAACGGCGAGCGCAACGCCGCCCTTGCCGAGGCGTTGCAGAAAGTCGCCGAATCCAAGGACATGACGGCCTCGCAAGCCGCCATCGCCTGGGTTGCAGCCCAGGGCTCGGATATCGTGCCGCTGATCGGCGCCCGCAAGCGCCACCAGCTGGCGGAGTCGCTCAAGGCTCAGGATTTTACGCTGTCATCCGACGATCTCGCCAGGATCGAAGCGGCCGTTCCGAAAGGCTCCGCCGCCGGGGGCCGCTATGCGGAAGCCCAGCTTGCCCATCTCGACAGCGAAAAGCGCAAGGCTGGCTGACTACCTATTTGGCGTAATCCACGGGCATGCCCTGATCGGCCTTCATCACCTCCATGGAGATGGAGGCCGATACATCGAACAGTTCGACCTTGCGGATGATCCGCTTATAGACCCGGTCATACTCCTCTACGCGCGGCAGCAGGATCTTCAGGAGATAATCGAAATTCCCCGTCAGGCGATGCGCTTCCACGACCTCGGGAATATCGGCGATCGATTGGCGGAAAGTCTCGACCCAGTCGTCGGAATGCCGCGTCGTCTTGATCAGTGCGAAGACCGTGGTCGGCACACCCATCCTCTCGCGATCGAGCAGCGCCACGCGCTTGAGAATATAACCTTCGTCTTCGAGCCGCGAGATGCGCCTCGAACAGGCGGAAACCGACAGCGCCACCCGGGCCGCGATCTCCGTGACCGGCAAAGCTGCGTCGCGTTGCAGAAATTGGAGAATCTTCCGGTCCCGTTCATCAAGCATGGACTTCTCCAGTAGATCAAAAAAACAGCGTCATCGGCCCATATTGCGCGCATCCGTTGCCGATTCAACGCCCCATAAGCAATTCTTGCAAACATTCCCGACGTTTTTCATGCGAGGATTATGATCATCAGATTCTCGCTGGGGAAACCACATATGAAAACGATCGGCCTGATTGGCGGCATGAGCTTCGAGAGCACCGCCGTCTACTACGACCTTCTCAACAACATGGCGCGTGACCGCTTCGGTGGCCTCGCCTCGGCGGAAATCCTGCTGCACTCGGTGAATTTCGCCGACATCGTCGCGCTTCAACAGTCCGGCCGGTGGGATGAAGCCGGCCGGCGCCTGGCCGCGATCGCGTCAAACCTTGAAAGCGCCGGCGCCGAGTGTATCCTGATCTGCACCAACACCATGCACAAAGTCGCCGGTCAGGTGAAGACCGAGATTTCCGCGCCTTTGATCGACATCATCGACGAGACCGCGACATCGCTGAAGGCGCGCGGCTGCAAGCGTCCGCTCCTGCTTGCCACGCGCTACACGATGGAAGACGGCTTCTATCACGCACAGATGACAAGCCACGGCATCGAAGTCATGACCGCTGAAAAGGCCGACCGCGACCGAATTCACTCGATCATCTTCGACGAACTCTGCAAGGGCAAGGTGCTCGACGACTCACGAGCCGAGATGCTTGCGATCATCGACGCCGCAAGATCGACCGGCGCCGACAGCATCATCCTCGGCTGCACGGAAATCTGCCTGTTGCTCGACCCCGACCACCTGCCGCTTCCCGGCGTGGATTCAACACTTGTTCATTGCCTGGCCGCCAGCGCGTTTGCATCCGATGACCAAGCGGCATTGGACGGCGCAAGGAAATATGCATAATCCTCGACAAACGGTTGGGGGAGAAACACATGAAGAGACTTGGCCTGATTTCCGTCTGCGCGCTGATCGCCTTGGCGCCGCTCGCCGCCGCCGCCGCGGAAAACCGTTGCGGCTGGGTCCAGAACCCGACTCCGGGCAACTGGTGGCTGACCGATGGCGATGGTCAATGGACGATCATGACGCAGGGGAGCTACGAGGCGCCGGGCATGGAGCAGATCGGCGACATCTCGGCCGGAGACTATATCGCGACCAACGGCAACTACGGCTATGCCTGCGGCTGCATGCAGGTCGACACCGACGGACAGGGCACGATCCTGCAGATCTATTCGTTCCGTCAGTTGCCCATCGGCAAATGCGAGAACGACGAGGCACTGCCGGCTCCCAACTGAGCCGGATCGTCGACGGCGGGATGTTCCGCAACGGCGCGCACCATGATGGCGACCTCGGTCCGGAACTGCTCCGGATTGGAAACGTGTCGCGGGGTTACATGATAAATCTCGATCCGACAGCCGTAGCCCACACCATCGGTCGTCTCGGCAGTGTCCCATTCGACACCGTTATGGTCGGCCCAGCCGTTGAGCATCGCATTGACCTCTCTCAGCTTTTCGAAAGGGCCGGTCCATTCCATGGACATGAAAGTGCCTGACGGCAACATGCCCGCGCGGACGGGCCCGCCGCCGGAATGGAGGCGCTCCGTCAAATAGCCGAACTCCATGTCCAGCCCGCCATTGCGATCCACCGCCATGTATCGCATGAAGCCAGGCCCGGCATCGGTGATCCCGCGCGCGGCAATGAAATCCCTGAGTTCGCCATAGAACAGGATCGCCTGCTTGGCCAAATTCCGGCGCGAAAGCCGCGACCTGATATAGAGATAAGGTTGTTTCTTGCGACGCACTTTCGCAGGCAAAGTCAGCATACCCGGCGCCCCATTCGCGATCCAGAAAATCAACAGCAGTTGGAAATTGTGACCCTTGATCAGATTTATGTACTATTACAGTCAAGAAAAGAAAAGACCCAAAAATGGTCTTATCTACGGCTTGTTCGGGCCGTCGCTCCAATCGCGTTCCACCAGGCCCGTGGCCGAAAACGGATTGAGCATGGTACCTGAGACGAGCGACGCGAGAAAGCGCGGTGCCGGCGGTATCCGCGCCACGGTGGAGACCACCTGGTCGCGGATGAAGGACAGTGCGCGGGAATCGCCCTGATAGAACGGCGTGAACATGCGCGAGAAAAGCTGGAACAGCCGCACGTGGTTACGCCGGCTCTCACAATAATGATCGATGGCCCGGTTGATATCGGCTGTTGTCGCCAATCCATGGGCAAGTGCCGCGGCATCGAGAAGCGCCATATTGGCGCCCTGCCCTAGTTGCGGGCTCGTGCAATGGGCCGCATCGCCGATGAAGACCACCCTGCCCCGCGCCGGCCGGGCAAGCGTCCGGTGTTGGTAGCGCGCGAGCGTCAATTGCTCCCAGCCGGTGATCTCCGCCAGCATATCGGATGTTTCGGGCCAATAGTCGCGAAGCCTGGCCTTCCATGCGTCAAGCCCGCCTGACATCGTATGGTTGGCCTCGGCGATCTTCTGGCTCCAGAAAAACGCGACCTTGTCGCGGCCATCAGGTGTCAGTCTTCCGACCGGCAGCACACCGATCATGACATTCGCGTGCTGATAGCGCTGGACAAGCGCATTCGGCTCGTAGGGCATATCAGCCGCATCGAGCGTGGCCCAAAAGGCGCCATAGGCAAGGTCGACGGAAACGTCGTCGGGGCAAAGGGCATTCATCAGTTGCGACCGTGAGCCGGTGGCATCGATCACCAGGCGATAGGGGCCGAGCATACTGCCATCGGAAAGCACAAGCACCGGCTCGCTCTCGGCATTCCGAACGCCCACCACCTGCCGGCCCACGAGGATCGGAATGCCTTGGCTGATAAAGGCATCGTGCAGCGTCTCGAACAGGGCCGCGCGCTGCACCGCCAGGCCGAAACGGCCGAAAGGACCGGCGCCATAGTGAACATCGAGCACCGGGCGGCCGGTTTTCGCATCCGTGCCCCACAGCCGGTCGATCCGGTGTCCAAGCGACAGGATGCGGTCATAGAGGCCGAGATGGTCGAGCACAGTCAAGCCGGTGGGTTGCAGGATGAGCCCCGAGCCGACGGGCGCGGGCTCGGAAAACCGTTCGATGACCTCCACGTGATGCCCGGCACGCGTCAGCATCAGCGCCATGGCGAGCCCTGCAGGTCCCGCGCCTGAAATCGCAATCTTGTTCATGTTGCCCGCCGTACTTTAGTCGGGCAACGTGACAGCCCGGCTAGATATTCTCCCCCAATGCGCGGCGATAGCGGCGCACCGTCTCGGCCATGCCATATTCCAGCGCGTCCGCTGTCAAGGCGTGGCCGATGGAAACCTCCGCAAGCTGAGGAATGCGGCGGCAAAGAAGCGGCAGATTGGCAACGGTGAGATCATGGCCGGCATTGACCGCGAGCCCGAGCGAGATCGCATGCGAGGCCGTCTTGCCCAGCATATCAGCCCAACGCGCGGCGCCCGATGGATCGTCGTAGCAACTGCCATACGGGCCCGTATAGAGTTCAATCCGATCCGCACCCACCGTCTTGGCCGTGTCGATCTGCTCCAGGCTGCTGTCGCCGTCGGCAAACAGCGAAACCCGCATGCCGGCTTTTTTCAGCCGCGCCGAGATGACGGCCAGTTGCTCGCGATTGGCGATGAAATCCCAGCCGTGATCGGATGTCGCCTGTGCCGGGTCGTCGGGCACCAGCGTCACCTGGTCCGGCTTGTGCGTCTCGACCAGAAGCAGAAAATCCTCGGACGGATAGCCCTCGATATTGAATTCGCAGCCGGGAAAATCCTCGGAGATCAATGCCCGCAACTGCGGCACGTCGGTGAACCGAACATGCCGTTCGTCCGGTCTCGGATGCACCGTTAGCCCCGCAGCTCCGGCTTCGAGCGCAATGCGCCCAAGACCCACGACGCTGGGCCACGGCAGTTCGCGACGGTTCCTGAGCATCGCGATAGCGTTGAGGTTTACGGAGAGATGGGCAGTCATGGGCACAATCCGGTCTTGAAGTCTTGTACGATCAGTACCGCATCGAAATCACGCCCGCCACCGACATTTCGTGAAGCATCGATTGAATTGCTTGATGCTTTCCGCCGATTATGGCGCAACTTTTGAGCGAAACTGGCCTCAGGCTATCCCTGACCCCGAGTTAATCGCCTCGCGCCCGGCAAAAATTAAGGATTACACAATTTCCGAATTCGCGTATAAGGTTAACCATGCCCGAAGCCGGGAGGCCCGCTGCAATCTCATGATTGCAACGGATTCGGATAGGGCAGCCGGAAATGCCGGTCAACGGCTTAGGGATATCTCAACGAGTGCCGGCGATACGGCGCCAAATCAATAGCAGAAGTGTCACTCGTGTTCTCGCGAAGCCCTCTTGCATGTCCCTAGGTACGCGGCATTACGCGGAGACTGCAGGTTGGAGCGATTTTAGGGGCGCAACTGGCATGCATGCACACTACCGGACGTACAGTAACAGCGCTGAGACTGCGGGCGCTACACTGTTTTTTCCTTCTATTCCGTTACCGCAAAAACTTCCCAGCAAACCAATCGCCATCGCCGATATGGCCAACATATTCGGGGTTACCCACCGCACGCTGCATTTCTACGAGGAAAAGAAACTGCTGCAGGCCGACCGCATCGGGGCGATGCGCATTTATGGCCCGCACCAGATCATGGTTATGGCGTTGATCAATCTCTGTCGGGAAACCGGCATGGCGATCGTCCAGATCCAGGAACTGCTGTCGGAACTGGCCGAGACGACATCCCAGCGGGAGGCCGATACGGTATTCCGCGATGCGATGCTCGCCCAGAAGCGCGAGTTGATCAGCAGCGAATCGCTGATCCGCCGGCAAATGCAGCAGATCGGCGAAATCCTCGATCACGAAAATCCCGATCACGACGAAGGCAACGACAACCTGGCCTCGCGGACGCCGTTTCTTACCGAGTTCGAACTGCGCTGTCTCGGGCTGATGTCGGAGGGCTATACACCGCTCAGGATCAGCAACGCCACCGGCCGTGGCATCGACGATATCCTGACCGTCGAAAACGCCATCATCCGCAAATTCGGCTCCACCAACCGCTTCCAGGCCGTAGCGAAGGCCGTGCTGCTGGGACTCATCGGGGATTGATCGCGACGTCGCCTTGGCGCTCGCGACGTCACGGTGATGATCGTCACTTCACGATAGTGATCGTCTCCGCCGCCCGCGTGATCGCCGTGTAGAGCCAGCGCTCGCGCGTCTCGCGGAACGCCCAGCCCTCGTCGAAAAGCACGACATTGTTCCACTGCGAACCCTGCGCCTTGTGGACGGTCAGTGCATAGCCATAGTCGAACTCGTCGTAGCGCTTGCGCATGTTCCATGGGATTTCACCATCGACCTCTTCGAACGCTGCCTTGAGCAGCTTGATCTTGGCAGCGCCGCGATCCATGTCGTCATCCTCCGGCCGCACCAGCAGATTGATGCCCGGCTTGGTCGTCTCGCGCGAGGCGGACATCACCTGCCAGAGCGAGCCGTTGAGCAGACCCTTGACCTGGTCGTTCCTGAGGCAGACGAGTTTGTCGCCGGCGGCCGGATAGCTGTTGGGAAAACCTTTGAGTTCGCGGAGCCGCTGGTTGTAGCGCTTGCGGGTCTTGTTGGTGCCGACGAGCACCTGATCTGCGCCGAGCACCAGTTCCTGGGTCACGCCGTCGCGGCCGATGATCTGCGCCGTGCCATAGTCGCCGTGCATGAGTTCCTTGCCCTCGCGCACATGCATGGCAAGCTGGATGATCGGGTTGTCGCGCGCCTGGCGATGAATTTCGGTCAACAGGTAATCCGGCTCCTGCTCTGTGAAGAAGCCGCCGCCCGAGACCGGCGGCAACTGGCCGGGGTCGCCGAGCACAAGCACCTTGGTGCCGAAGCTCAGCAGGTCCTTGCCGAGCGCCTCATCGACCATAGAGCATTCGTCGATGACGATCAGTTTGGCCTTGGCGACCGGGCTCTGCCGGTTGATGGAAAACATCGGCGACATCGAGGTCTTGCCGGTCACCTCGTCCTCGACCTCTTCCTCGCCCTTCGGCCGGTAGATCAGCGAATGGATCGTCCGCGCATTGGACGCGCCCCGCGAGCGCAGGACCTGCGCCGCCTTGCCGGTGAATGCCGCAAACAGCACGTCGCCATCGACCTCGTCGGCAAAGTGCTTGGCGAGCGTTGTCTTGCCGGTGCCCGCATAGCCGAACAGCCTGAAGACCTGGCTCCGCGGCTCCTTGAGCCATCGCGAGACCGCCTTGAGCGCCTCATCCTGCTGGGTGGAAAATTGCATGGCCGGACTTGGCAGGATTCGGGTTGATGGAGCAAGCGGAAATCAAGCTGGGGCGGATCTGAGTACTTGATAGAACAAATTAAGAACATTTTGCCGCAATTGCAAGAGGCGAATAGAAGCGCCCTACTTCAGCATCGGCCACAGGCTCACCACCAGCAACACCGCCATGCTGATATTGAACCATTTCAGCCGCACCGGATGCGATAGCCAATCCCGCAGCAGCGCCCCGAACGCCGCCCATCCGCCCTGGCAAGGCAGTGCCAGCGCGACGAAGGTGAAAGACACGATGATCACGCTGAACAAGGGATCGGCCGGATTGGCGAAGGCCGCCATGGAGGACACCGCCATCACCCATGCCTTCGGATTGACCCACTGGAAAGCGGCCGCCGCCGCCAGCGTCATCGGCGCACCGCTCGTCTTGCCGTCGCCGAGCGAGCGCGACATGCCGATCGACCACGCGATCCACAGCAGGTAGAGGCCGCCTGCGACCTTCAGCACGAGATAAAGCGTCGGCCAGGATTGGAACAGCGCGCCGAGTCCAAGCCCGACGGCGATCAGCAGGCTGGCGAAACCCAGTTCGATGCCGATCATGTGGGGGATGGTCCGCCGCATGCCGAAATTAACGCCCGAGGCCAGCAGCATCATGTTGTTAGGGCCTGGCGTGATGGAGGTCGTGAAAGCGAACAGGATCAGCGACAGAAAGACTTCGGGCGACATGGGGCTCCTCCAATAGGTCAACATAACTGACCTAACCTGCGCCGGTCCAATGAATTGAGGTGAAACCTCCACCACTGACTTTGATAGGATACCGCTGACGCCAGTAAATCGAGGCAGGATATTTCATCTTTGGCGGGGTTCGCGGGAATAAACCGGCGTCGTCCGAGGGACCCGTCGAGACATTCTACCGGGTCGACGAAAAGCCCCCTTCGCCGTTACCGGAGAGATCCCGCGCGATGTGCTTCGCCGCGTGGCGGATGGTTATCATCGGCAGTTCGAGACGCCATGACGCGCCGCAAGCCTTGCGACTTGTGAAGAACGAGCCATATTTACTGCTTCATCGAAGCATCAGGACAAATGCCATGGCCGCTATCCCCACCGTCGCCTTCCCAAATGGCGTCAAAGTGCCCGCACTTGGCCAGGGCACGTGGATGATGGGTGAAAAAGCCGCCGAGGCATCCCACGAGATCGACAGCCTGAAGGCAGGCATCGACCTCGGTATGACGTTGATCGACACGGCCGAAATGTATGCCGAGGGCGCCGCCGAGCGCATCGTCGGACAGGCGATTAGAGGCCGGCGGGACGATGTCTTCCTGGTCTCGAAGGTGTATCCATGGAACGCGAGCGCCCCGGGCACGATCGACGCATGCGAGCGCAGCCTGAAGCGCATGGGCGTCGACAGGATCGACCTCTATCTGCTTCACTGGCGCGGCGAACACCCGCTGGCCGAGACGGTGGAGGCCTTCGAGCGTCTCAAACAAGACGGCAAGATCGACGCCTGGGGCGTCTCCAATTTGGACACATCGGACATGGAAGAGCTTGTCGCGGTGCCAGGCGGCGCGAATGTCGCGACCAACCAAATCCTCTATAATCTCGCCCGGCGCGGCTCCGAATTCGACCTCCTGCCCTGGTGCCGGAGCCGTGACATCCCGGTCATGGCCTATTCGCCGATCGAGCAGGGTGCACTCGCCAGGAACCATGATCTGATTCGCATCGCCAAGGCCTATCAGGCGACGCCGGCGCAACTCGCGCTCGGCTTCGTCATCCGCCAAGGCAACGTTATCGCCATCCCGAAAACGTCGAGCGTCCATCGCGCGACAGAAAACCGCGCGGCCGTCGCTCTTCAAGTAACGGATGAGGATTGGGCCGCACTTGATGCCGCCTTCCCTCCGCCGGACAGGAAAAAGCCGCTGGAGATGATCTAGAATCTCCAGCGGCCCCAAAGGCTTACAAGGCCGGTTTGAATCACATTCCCTGCGGACCGCGATTCATCGCGGCAATACCCGTGCGGCACACTTCGTTCAGGCCGAGCGGCTGCATGATGGCAATGAACTGATCGATCTTCGACGACTTGCCGGTGATCTCGAATACGAAGTGACCCACGGTGGCGTCGATCACCTTGGCATGAAAAGCCTCGGCCAGACGCAGAGCCTCGACGCGTTGCTCGCCACTGCCGGCCACCTTGATCAGCGCCAGTTCACGCTCGATCGGCCGCTCCTGGCCGAATTCACGCGCCCGCACCGTCAGGTCGACAACCCGGTGCACAGGCACGATGCGCTCCAGCTGAGACTTGATCTGTTCGAGCACATGCGGCGTACCGCGCGTCACGATCGTGATGCGCGACAGATGCGACGAATGCTCCGTCTCCGAAACCGTCAGGCTCTCGATATTGTAGCCGCGGCCGGAGAACAGCCCGATCACGCGGGCGAGCACGCCAGGTTCGTTATCGACGAGCACCGAGAGCGTATGGCCCTCGGCGATCTCGGTTTCCTTTGCGATGAAATAGGCCGAACCGCTCGGCTGTAGGTGCTTGTTCATTGGTATGTTCCGATCCCGAGTTCTTTAAACGAGCTGCCGGCCCTTGGCGTCGATCGCGTTGGCGACCGCTTCGTCGGTGGCTTCATCCGGCAGCAACATCTCGTTGTGTGCCTTGCCCGACGGAATCATCGGGAAGCAATTGGCGAGGTTCGCGACACGGCAATCGAACAGCACCGGCTTCTTGACGTCGATCATCTCCATGATTGCGTCGTCGAGATCACCAGGCTTCTCGCAGCGTATGCCATGACCGCCATAGGCCTCGGCGAGCTTGACGAAATCAGGCATCGCTTCGGTATAGGAGTTCGACAGCCGGTTGCCGTGCAGAAGCTGCTGCCACTGGCGCACCATGCCCATATACTGGTTGTTGAGGATGAAGATCTTGATCGGCGCATTGTACTGCACCGCACAGCTCATCTCCTGCATCGTCATCTGCACCGAGGCATCGCCCGCGATATCGATGACGAGGCTGTCGGGGTGGGCGATCTGCACGCCCAGCGCCGCCGGCAGGCCGTAGCCCATCGTGCCGAGGCCGCCCGAAGTCATCCAGCGGTTCGGTTCGTCGAAATGATAGAGCTGCGCCGCCCACATCTGATGCTGGCCGACCTCGGTCGTGATATAGGTGTCGCGGTCCTTCGTCAGCGCATAGAGGCGCTCGATCGCGTATTGCGGCATGATCACGTCCTTGCTCGGCTTATAGGCAAAGGAGTTGCGTGCGCGCCATTTGTTGATCTGCGTCCACCAGTCGTTGAGACGCGATTTTTCGACGTTGCGGGCATTGGCGCGCCAGACGCGCAGCATATCCTCAAGCACGGATGCGCTATCGCCGACGATCTTCACATCGACGCGGACGGTCTTGTTGATCGAGGACGGATCGATATCGATATGGATCTTCCGCGAGTTCGGCGAGAACGCATTGATACGGCCGGTGATGCGGTCGTCGAAACGCGCGCCGACACATAGCATCACGTCGCAGTCATGCATCGCCATGTTGGCTTCGTAGGAACCATGCATGCCGAGCATGCCGAGCCAGTTCGAGCCGGATGCCGGATAGGCGCCGAGCCCCATCAGGGTCGAGGTGATCGGAAAGCCGGTGAGTTCGACCAGTTCGCGCAACAGCTTGGCCGCGACGGGACCTGAATTGACGACGCCGCCGCCGGAGTAGATGATGCCGCGCTTGGCGCCGGCCATCATCGCGATGGCCTTCTCGATCTCGCCGGGATCGCCCTGGATCCGGGGCTGGTAATGCGCCTCCATCGGCACGTTGTCGGGCGCCTGGTAGGTGCCGGTGGCGAATTGCACATCCTTGGGAATATCGATGAGCACAGGACCAGGACGTCCGGACTGGGCGATCCGGAAGGCTTCGTGGATGATCTTGGCCAACTGGTTGACGTCCTTGACCAGCCAGTTGTGCTTGGTGCAGGGCCGCGTGATGCCGACGGTATCGCATTCCTGGAAGGCGTCGGAGCCGATCAGCGACGAGGGAACCTGGCCGGTGATGCAGACGAGCGGGATCGAGTCCATCAACGCATCCTGCAGCGGCGTCACGGCATTGGTGGCACCCGGTCCTGATGTGACCAGCATGACACCGACCTTGCCGGTCGAGCGGGCATAGCCTTCGGCGGCGTGGCCGGCGCCCTGTTCGTGGCGGACGAGAATGTGCTCGATATCGTCCTGCTGGAAGATCTCGTCATAGATCGGCAGCACCGCGCCGCCCGGATAGCCGAACAGGTGCTTGACGCCGTTGTCCTTGAGCGCCCGCAGGACGATCTCCGCCCCCGTCATCTGGTTGTCCTCTTTGCCCGTCATATCAGTGTTCCTTCCCGTTGGCCGTCGCGATATCAAGTTTGAAGGCATAAAAAAAGGCCCCCGGAGGAGCCTCGTCTAGCGCATGGGAGCTTTCGCCGGATGGTTACACCATCCTGCCCATGCGCCTACCCACTACAAGAATGTTTGCAAAAGTTTTCATGGCGCGCAGAATTAGTCAGAAACCTGGCGCCCGTCAATCGAAAAATTCGTGTGGAGAAGTCGCTGGAAAAACCGTTGCCAAGCTTGATAATTATCAGGGAACTTCCGGATATAGTATTGACTTTATTAGTACGTGGATGAATTACCGGCTGGGAACGGAGCCAGCATGAATACAAGCGACAGTATAATCGACCAGATATACGAAGCGGCACTGGTTCCCGAGATGTGGAGTTCAGTCCTCGCAAGTTTGTCTGTTCTGGCGGGCGGCGCGGGCGGACTTCTGCTGTCGGCACGCGACTATAAAGCAAATCGCACGATCTTCACCGACTCATTGAAGGAATTTTACGACCACGCCACCAACGAGGGCTGGTGGGAGCGTAATGCACGCGGCAAGCTCCTGCTCACGCTGCCGGCCAACGAATTCCACTCCGACGCCGATCACTATTCCCTTGAAGAAATGAAATGCGAACCGCTCTACGCGGATTTGCTCTGGCCATTTGGATTGGGCTATGCCACCGCGACGCATATTCAGGTGCCGAATGGCGATACGCTGATCCTTTCGCTCGAACGGTCGCTCGAAAGCGGTCCCGTGGAGCGGCAGGCGGTGGAGAGCCTCACCGCGCTCAGGCCGCATATCGCCCGCTCGGCGCTGCTCGCATCCCGCCTCGCCTTCGAACGAATCCAGAGCGCCAACGAAGCGTTCGGCGTGACCGGGCTTCCTTCGGCCGCGATCGACGTTCAGGGCCGGCTCATCGATTGCAATGGGCTTTTCGAGGGCCGCCAGGACCAGGCGCAGATCGGTGCCGCCAATCGGGTGCGGCTGGTCAACGAGGACGCGAACCGGGTTCTCGAGCAATGCCTTGCCGCCATCCGCACCGGCGGCCCGGCGCTGCCGTTTGCCAGCCGATCGATCGCACTTCCCCGCACGAAGGACGGCGAGGCGGCGGTCCTTCATCTGGTGCCGGTGCGCGGCTATGCGCGCGACATCTTCACATCCGCGGCCTATTTCGTCATCCTGACACCGCTTGCCGGCGACAGGCTCGCGCCGGCGGAACTCATCCAGGGGCTTTTCGATCTCACCACGATGGAAGCGAGGGTGGCGCGCGCGCTGGCGACCGGAAAGGATATTGATGGCACTGCCCAAAGCTTCGGTATCTCGCGTGAGACCGTACGCGCGCATCTGAAGAACATCTTTTCGAAGACCGGTTTTTCACGCCAGACCGATCTTGCCGCCGCAATATCGCTTGTCAGGACGATCGAGTGACCCCATCTATGTCACGTGGCTGCTATTGCGCCCGCGTGGTTTGAACTCGAAGAGATTGAATGGCGAAGATCAACGAACATTTGACCGGCGATTGCCGCCCTATCGCGCATATCCTTGCGCGTGTCGGTGACAAGTGGACGATCCTGCTTCTCAACGTTCTTGGCGACGACACGATGCGCTTCAAGGACCTGCACCGTGCGGTGCCGGGCATCTCTCAACGCATGCTGACGGTGACGTTGCGCAACCTCGAACGCGATGGCCTCGTGAAGCGCACGATCTATCCGACGATCCCGCCGAAAGTCGAATATGCGCTCTCCGACCGCGGCCGGTCCCTGCGATGCGCCCTCGTTCCGGTCGCCGAGTGGGTGACGCGAAACCGGGACGGGATCGAAGAATCCCAGCAACAGTTCGACGGCGCTCTCGAAATAAATTCTCAACGTCCTGAACCCGCACGATATTCGATGCTTACCTCGAAGTAAGTTACTTCTCAAAAAGTGCCGTCTTGTTCCGTTTCGCGCTTACGCATAGTTCTTTGCTTACCATTCGTAAGCAAAGGAAAATGCAATGGGACAGAAGCCCAAAATCGGCATCATCGTAGGTACGACTCGCCAGGGACGTTTCGCGGACGGCCCGACCAACTGGATCGCGGCAATTGCCGGCAAACGCACCGACGCCGAATTCGAATTGGTTGATCTGCGCGATTACCCCATGCCTTTCTTCGAAGAGAAGGGCTCGCCATTCTACGTGCCGCCGGAAAACGAGGCTGCCCTGAAATGGGGCGCAAAGATGGACAGTCTCGACGGCTACATCTTCATCACCGCCGAATATAATCACTCGGTCAGCGGCGTGCTCAAGAATGCACTCGACTATGCCTACAAGGAATTCAACCGCAAGCCGGCGACCTTCGTCGCCTATGGCGGCACAGGCGGCGCCCGCGCCGTCGAACATCTGCGCCACATTCTCGCGGAACTTCAGGTGGCGTCGCTGAAATTCCCCGTCCATATCGGCATGAATGAAATGCTCGGCATCATGCGGGAAGGCAAGACGATGACGGACTACCCCTATCTCGACGAAACCGCCGAGAAGATGCTCGATGAACTGCTCTGGTGGACCAGCGCACTGAAGGCTGCCCGCGAAGCAACAGACATCCGCGCGGCCGCATAAAGAATGGCCGGGACGCGATGGCGGATCGCGTCCCGGCCACGTCATGATGCGGAGGTCAGGCCGGCGTCATAGTCTTCATGTTCTCGAGAATTTCCTCTCGGCTAAGCTGCCTCTTGCTGGGCGTCGCCAGCGACCAACTATGGCCGAACGGATCCTCGAGCACGCCGTAGCGATCACCCCAGAACTGGTCGGCGACGGGCATGATTTCCTTGGCACCGGCCGCGATGGCCTGGGCGAAGGCTGCGTCGACGTCATCGACGATCATATGAACGGTCACGGGCGTGCCGCCGATAAGCTTCGGACCCTTTGCACCCCATTCAGGGAACTCGTCCATCAGCATCAGCACGGAATCGCCGAATGTCATGGACGCGTGCATGATCTTGCCGCTTTCACCATCCATTCGCATGCCTTCCTCGGCGCCGAAAGCTTTCTTGTAGAACGCGATCGCGTCCGCGCAATTGGCGCAGACAAGGTGTGGGGTAAGCGTGTGCATGCCCTGTGATAAGGACTTCGTCGAAATCGTCATGGCTCTCTCCTCTTTTGAACTTCAAAAAATACCAACTGGTTGGTATTGGTCAATCATCTTTTAGATTATGCTTATGACTGGTGACAAAAGATGGCAGGATCCCTCTGCGCCGTTTCGATACATCTGTGCCGAAACAGCTTGTTAACTCGGAATTGCTAACTTGCATGACGTCTGCGCCCACGGAGTACCGCGTTGTTCAGCAGAGATATGCAAAACTCCCCAAACGCGGGGATTCAAGAAAGACGCGAAGTAGTCCAGCAGCCACACCGCTTCATCGGCAACGTGATCGCCTGCGATGGCGCGCACGCAACCGTCGCCGCATCGATCCACTCGATCGAGGAAGCCGAGGCGGATCTCTGGTCGGTCGGGCGCCTCGTCACCATTCTCGTGGGCAAAAACCGCGTGATCGCATTGACGCGCGCCATGCAGACCTCCGCCGCGCAATGGACGGAAGACTCGGCGAATTCGTTCAAGGTCGAGCTGGAACTGCTCGGCGAAGTCCGCGTGTTTCCCGATGGGCGCGAGCTGTTTTCCACCGGCATCTCGACTTACCCCTATCTCGGCGCCCGTGCACACCAGATCCGATCCTCCGATCTCGTGAAGATCTACGACCGGGGAACGCTCGAAACCAGCGTCGTCGGCAAGCTCAGCCAGGATGACAACATCGACGCCGCGGTTCACATTCCTTCCATGCTCTCCAAGCATTTCGCGCTTGTTGGCTCGACTGGCTCCGGAAAATCGACGGCCGTGTCGCTTCTCATGAACAAGGCGATCGAAAGCGACCCCAAGCTCCGGATTCTGATTCTCGACCCGCATAATGAATTCGCGGCCGCCTTTCCCGAAAAGGCCGTGGTCATCGATACCGACAGCCTCGACCTTCCCTTCTGGCTTTTTCGGCTTGAGGAACTTGCCGAGGTGCTCTATCGCGGTCGCCCGCCCGTGGCTGACGAACTCGACGTTCTGCGCGACCTCATCCCGGACGCCAAGCGTGCCTTTCGTGGCAACGACGGCATGTCCAGCCGCCGGCTCAGCGAGCGTAACGGCCTCACGGCGGATACGCCCGTGCCCTACCGTTTCGCCGACCTCATGGCATTGATCGACGAGCGCATCGGCAAGCTCGACGGCCGGTCGGAGAAACCCTATCTGCGGGCGCTGAAGCTGCGTCTGGCGGCCGCCGTCAACGACCCGCGTTATCGGTTCATGTTCTCCTCGAACACGATCAGCGATACCATCAACGAAACGATCTCCGAAATATTCCGCATTCCCGGCCATGGTAGACCGATCGCGACGCTGCAATTGGCCGGCATTCCGTCCGAAGTCGTCAATTCGGTCGCCTCTGTCCTCTGCCGCATGGCCTTCGAAATCGCGCTCTGGTCGAACGGTGCGGTCCACATTCTCGTGGTTTGTGAAGAGGCGCACCGCTATGTGCCCTCAGATCCCACGCTCGGCTTCTTTCCGACGCGCCAGGCCATCGCCCGCATCGCCAAGGAAGGCCGCAAATACGGCTGCTCGCTCGGCATCATCACCCAGCGTCCCGGCGAGCTCGACCAGACGATCCTGTCCCAGTGCTCGACGATCTTCTCGATGCGGCTTTCCAACGAGCTCGACCAGGATATCGTACGCAAGGCCATTCCCGGCTCGTCGATATCGGCGATAAATTTCATCTCGTCGCTGGCCAATGGCGAAGCCATCGCATTCGGCGAGGCGCTTCCCGTGCCGATGCGGCTGAAATTCGAGCGCGTCAAGGAAAGCGTTCTTCCCCGCGCCCACGGCGCCGAAGTCAAGGAAGTGCTGGACGATCCGTCATCGATCAATCTCGGCAATGTCATCGAGCGGATGCGCCAGAGCGTCGGTCCCGACATCTCCGATTTCCAGTCACGCGTCTCCGCCGCCGAAGCCACGGTCCAGGAGGCGGTATGGGGCGGCAGCCAGTTCGGAACGCCGATCGACGACGAGCCGCCCTTTCAATCGCAGGCGGAATTTTCCGATGATCTCGAGCCTTATAATCCCGGCATGCTTCCCGGCTCCGCCCGAACCGCGCCTCTCGGCGACAATGCACGGCAGGACACCCGTATCGACCGCTACAGCGCCCTTTTCAAGAATTCACCGGCCGACAGCGGCCCTGCTGCTCGACCGACAAATCCGGACCCCGCGCTCTACCAGCCAAGCCAGACCCTGCGCGAGCGCCTTCTCGCCAAGCCGGGCAGCAGCCTTCTCAAGCGCTGAGGCCTTAGAACGCTTCATTGTCAAATGGAAGCGCGCTCGGATTGCAAGTGCTTGTACATGAACGTCGCGCCATCCATCCGCTCCGACACCGTGTCACGGCAATAGCCCGGTATCACGCCCGCGGTAAAGTAACCGAGCGAAGTGTAGAGCGGTTCGGCCTTGTCCCCGGTGCGGGTATCCAGCGTGATCAGGCTCCGTCCGAGCGTTCCGGCAATCGCCTCGATTTCCGCCATCAATGCGCGGGCGACGCCGCGATTTCGGAAATCCGGATGCACCATCAGCTTGCGCAGTTCGGCGCGGTGCCGTTGGTTCGGCGGCATGTCATGATCCAGCTGAACCGTTCCGGCGATTCTGCCGTCCAGCCAGGCGATCAGCATGACAAGCTTGCCGCCTTCGAGCGAAGGCAGGACCTTGCTCGTCCAGAATTCTTCCGCGTCTTCCCGGCTGTAGGGCAGGATGAAGTTTATGCTGGCACCAGCTTCGACGCTGGCGTGCAGGATGTCGGCAAGTGCCGCGAGATTAAGCTTCATGTCCCCCGCGCCAAACCGCACGATATCGATGGGTCGTCTCATGTCCATATATTCCTCACACGATGAAGAGCAGGTATTTCGCCCCGCTATCACAAGGGGTGGCGAATTCCGTCGCGCCGTATAGCTGATAGCGCAGGCAGTCCCCGACCTCGAGTTCGTGCGCGCGACCGGCGATCGTCAGTCGCAGCCGTCCTTCGAGAAGGACGAGATGATGCTCGAGACCAGGCTTCGATGCTTCGGGATATGGAATGCGGGCACCGGGCCCAAGTGTGCATTCGATCACCTCGCCGGCGAGCGCCGCATTGGGCGGCGACACCGAGCGGCGCTCGAAGCTGTTCTTGGGATCGCTCCAGACCCATTGCTCATCGCGCGGAACAACGGGCGCGAATTCCGCCTCGACCATCCTCATCAGCCGCGACATCGCCATGCCGTAGGCGGCGCACAGCCTGCCAAGCACACTTGCCGTCGGGCTTACCTCGGCGTTCTCAAGACGCGACAACGTCGCCCGGCTGACCCCGCTGAGACGTGCCAGTTCATCGAGCGACCAATTACGCTCCGCGCGAAGCCTTCTCAGCCGCGCTGCGATCTGATTGTCAAACGTGCTGTCGGCGCTGATTCCCATATACGGAATATATTTTCAAATACGGGAAATGCAAGCGCCTCATCGAACTCCTGCGGATTCGATACGCTCCCAGCTCTCGTCCATCTGGTTGCGAAACCATGTCATCTGCCGCTTGGCATACTGTCGTGTCGCCGCTGACGCCTGGGATATGACCTGCTCGCGCGCCATCTCGCCCCGCAGCATGGCTGATATCTGCGGCACGCCGATGGCCTTCATGACAGGCAGGTCCCTGGGCAGATCGAGAGCGACAAGCGCCCTGACCTCCTCGATCGCACCGCGGTCCAGCATGGTCTCGAACCGCCGGTTGATTCTGTCATGCAGGACCGCACGTTCCGGCTCGATGATGATCTTCATCGCCCGGGCCGGATCGATCAGCGCCGTACCGCGCCGCTCCTGAAACTCGGAGATCGAGCGGCCGGTCGCCTCCTTCACCTCCAGCGCCCTGAGTATCCGCTGGCCATCGGCAGGCCTCAACTGGCCGGCCATTCCAGGATCGTGCGCGCCGAGTTCGGCATGCAATGCCCATGGCCCATCCTCGGCAAGCCGTGCCCGCCATTTTGCGCGGATGGGTGCGGGAATTTCCGGCATATCGGAGAGCCCACCCGTCAGCGCCTTGAAATAGAGCCCCGTCCCGCCGACGAAAACCGGAAGCCTGTCTCGCGCCCTCAGATCCTCGATCAGCGGCGTGACAGCCCGCAGCCACTCCCCGGTCGAATATGCGGTCGCCGCAGGGATCACGCCATAGAGATGATGCGGAATACCGCCCATGTCTTCGTCACGTGGCCGCGCCGTCAGCACACCGAGCGTGTCGTAGACCTGCATGGAATCCGCATTGATCACCTCGCCGCCATGCTTGCGCGCCAGTTCCACCGCCAGTGCGGACTTGCCGCTGGCGGTAGGCCCGGTTATCAGGATCGCATCCATTCCAGTTGAAGGAATCTTGTTCATGGCCCTCGTTGCCACGCTTATCGCCAATCCGTCAAACCCCCTGCTCACGCCGGTGCTCGCCGACCGCGCCGCACACGCCGTCAACGCATCGGGAGTCTACTGGCTGGCGAATGGCGTCGCCTGCGACCTGCCGCTCCGTGACGAGCCGGGGGCTGAGGAACAATTGGCGCTGCTGCGCGAGGCACTCCGTGGTGAACCGGTCGATGTTGTCGTCCAGGACGCGGAAACGCGGCGCAAGAAAATGCTGATCGCCGATATGGATTCCACCATGATCGGCCAGGAATGCATCGATGAACTCGCGGCCGAAGTGGGCTTGAAAGACATGGTCTCGGCCATCACCGCCCGCGCCATGAACGGTGAAATCGCCTTCGAACCGGCATTGCGCGAGCGGGTCGCGCTCCTGAAAGGTCTTGATGTATCGGTCATCGCGGCTGTCATCGAAAAGCGTATCACGCTCACTCCCGGCGGCATCGAGCTGGTGCGAACGATGAAGTCGAAGGGCTATTACACCGCCCTCGTATCAGGCGGGTTCACCAGTTTCACCCACCGCATCGCCGCCATGATCGGCTTCGACGAGAACCGTGCCAACATGCTGATCGAAAAGGGCGGCAAGCTCGTCGGCGAGGTCACCGAACCCATTCTCGGCAAGCAGGCCAAGGTCGATGCGCTGAACGAAATAACAGCCCGCCTCGGCATCACGCCCGACGAGGCCATCGCGGTCGGCGACGGTGCAAACGATCTCGGCATGCTGCATCTCGCCGGCTCCGGTGTCGCCATCCACGCCAAGCCATCCGTGGCGGCCGAAGCGAAAATCCGCATCGACCACGGCGACCTGACGGCGCTGCTTTATCTGCAGGGCTACCGCAAAGCGGATTTCGTATCATGACGGTCACCAATACCGGTTTTTACCACCGCCAGATCGGCGATATGATCGTCACCGCGATTTTCGACGGCATGGTGGAGGTTTCGCTTGAGGCCGTCACGAGCATCCCGCTCGATAGGGCCCGCCTCCTGCAGGACCAGGATCTTCGCCCCTATCCGCCGCTGTTGCCCACATCGATGTTCGCCGTGACGCGCGGCGATGACACGATCATCATTGATGCGGGTGGCACCCCCGAACTGGATGCGGACTTGGGCCTCAGCCGCGCCAATCTGCTCGCGGCCGGCATCGATCCCGATCAGGTTCGCGCCATCCTCATGACGCATCTCCACACGGATCATTATGGCGGCCTGGCCCTGTCCGATGGTTCAGCTGCGTTTCCAAATGCCGAGCTGATCATGAATGCCGAAGAACATCGCGCCCGCTTCGGAACTGCGGACGCGCCACTTGCGCCTCCGGATTACCTACAGCGCGCCATCGCACCCTATGCCGGCTGTCTGCGGCTCATCGAAGGCGGAGAAATTCTATCTGGTATCGAAGCGGTGTTCCTGCCGGGCCACACGCCCGGCCACACCGGCTGGCTTCTCGGCTCAGGCGAAGAACGGCTTCTCATCTGGGGTGATGCGGTCCACTTGCCCGCCATCCAGTTCCAGCATCCCGAGGCATCGATGAGCTATGACACCGACACGGCGTGGTCGGCAGCGAGCCGCCAAGATGCATTTCGCAAGGCCGCCCGTGAGGGCTTCCTTGTCGCCGGAATGCACATGGACTTTCCGTGCTTCGGTCATATCGTCGCCGACGGCGACGCATATCGCTGGATCCCCGAGCCTTATCGACACACCTCCTGACGCTCTCGTCTCGCGTCGCCGGCGTGTCCTACTCTATCGGCACCGCCACCAGCCTCAGGTCGCCCTTCTGGTTGGCGATCATCAGATAGGCGTTGCGCCGATCGTCGGATTTGAGGTCGTTGATCTTTCCGGCAACATCCTCCGGCGATTCCACGAAATCCTGGGCAATCTCGACAATCACCTCGCCCTTGCGGATACCCTTCTCATACGCGGCCGTATTGGCCGGCACATCCAGCACCAGCACGCCCTCGACGCTTTCGGGAATGGAGAATTGCTTGCGGTTCTCCGCCGTCAGAGGCGAGAGCGTCAGGCCAAGCGTTTCGGCCGGGGTCACCGGCGCAGTCTTCGGCTGAGCGTCCTTGGGATCGACAGGATCGACGCCTTCGGGCTTGGCGAGCCCGTTATTGTCGAGCTGTTCGGCAAGCTTCTCGGCGTCGCTCTTCTTGTCGTCCGCCGGCTGACGCGACAGCGTAACCTTGAGCGGCACTTGCGTGCCCTTGCGGATCACCACCACGTCCAGCGGCTGGTCGAGCGGGCTTTCAGCCACGATACGCGGCAGGTCCCGCATCTCGAGAATATCCTGGCCGTTGAACTTCAGGATTACGTCGCCGGCAACGATCGGCCCCTTTTCCACCGGTCCACCCTTGACGATGCCCGAGATCAGCGCGCCGCGCGGCGCCTCCAGCTTCAGGTCGCCGAGCATCTCGTCGGTGACCGGCTGGATGCGCACGCCGAGCCAGCCGCGATGTACATCGCCGAACTCCCTGAGTTGGGCGACGACATGCGCCGCAATCTCGGTCGGCACGGAAAAGCCGATGCCGACGGAACCACCACCAGACGGCGAATAGATGGCCGTGTTGATGCCGATTACCTCACCGAACATGTTGAACAGCGGCCCGCCGGAATTGCCGCGATTGATCGCCGCGTCCGTCTGGATGAAGTTGTCATACGGTCCGGCATTGAGATTACGGTTTCGCGCCGACACGATGCCCACCGACACCGATCCGCCGAGACCGAAGGGATTGCCGATCGCCATCACCCAGTCGCCGATCCGCATCTTGCGGGAATCGCCAAACGGCACGAATTTCAGCGGCTTCTTCGGCTCCACCTTGAGCAGCGCGATATCCGTTTTCGTATCGGTACCGACGAGCTTTGCCGTGAGCTTGCTGCCGTTGGCGAAATTCACGACAATCTCGGACGCGCCCTCGATGACATGGTTGTTGGTAACGATGAAGCCGGTGGGATCGATGACGAAGCCCGAGCCCAGCGACGTCACCTTGCGCGCGGTGTTGGCGCCGTCGTCGTTGCGCTTCTTGAAGTAATCGTCGAACAGATCCTGGAATGGCGCGTCCTTGGGCAGGTTCGGCGTCGGCACGCCCTCATCGCCCTCAGCCTTGGTGTTCTGGGTGATCGATATGTTGACCACCGCATCCATCAGCGATTCCGCGAGATCGGCCACCGATTGCGGCCCATGCTGCGTTTGATGGGCAGCCGCGGGGGTCTCCTGCGCCCTGGCATGTGGTAAAGCCCCGGCAATCAGGGCCACGCCAAGCGCGATCGCTCCAAAACGGCTAGTCACCTTCATCATATCAGCGCCTTTCAGCTCACCTGCGCCCAGCTTCAGAAACCGCGAATCAGCCATATCCCGAACACGCCGATTCCCATGGCGACAATACCGCCAATTCTCAACTGGCTCTCAGCAAATTCAGGCAGTACCGCGGCGAGGCGCTTCACAAAACCGGGAGCGGCCGCATAGAGCAGCCCCTCGATGATGAGAAAGAAGGCCAGCCCCGCCAGCAGGTCGCTCATTGCGCCTGCGCTGCCGGAACATCCTTCGCCGTTTTCGGAACCTCACTGTTGAAGTATTGGAAGAACTCCGAGGTCGGCGAAAGCACCAGCGTCGCGTCACCCTTGCCCAGTGCCGTGGCATAGGCCGTCATCGAGCGATAGAACGCATAGAATTCCGGATCATTGGCGAAGGCTTCGCCGAAGATACGGTTGCGTTCGGCCTCGCCCTGACCGCGAAGGATCTGCCCTTCCTTGCTGGCAGCGGCGAGAATCTCGATGCGGCCACGATCGGCGATGGCGGTGCGGCGCTGGGCGCCTTCGTTGCCGCGCGCCCGGATGGCCTCGGCCTCGGCGAGACGCTCGGCCTTCATGCGGTCGAAGGTCTGCTGCGAGACTTCCTTGGTCAGGTCCGTGCGGCGGATGCGCACGTCGGTGAGCGTCAAGCCCAGCGATTCCGCATCCTTGGTCAGGTCGCTGCGCACTTCCTTCATCATCGAGCCGCGCTCCTTGGAGAGTGCTGCTTCGAAGCCACGCAGACCGTAGACCCGGCGCAATGCGGAATCGAGGCGGGTGCGAAGGCGCGATTCCGCTTGGGCCACGTCGCCCGCCGCCACTTCACGGAAGAGGCGCGCATTGGAAATTCGATAAACCACGAAAGCATCGACTTCATAGAATTTGCCGCCCGAAACCTGGACACGCATATTGTCGAGATCGAGCCGCAACTCCTGGTTCGAGACATACTGAACCCGGTCGGCGTCCAGGAAGGCGAAGGGCAGCTTGAAATAGATACCCGGATCGGTCTTGACGTCGGTGATCTGGCCGAAGCGGATGACGATCGCCTGCTGGCGCTGGTTGACCACGAAGAAGGACGAATAGATCAGAAGCAGGATGGCAAGCACCACTGCACCACCGATGGCGATACGGTTGCTGGTCATTTCTGTACTCCCTTCGGATCGACAGGCTTGGTCAGTTCATTCAGCGGCAGGAATGGAAGCACGCCGTTCGTCGATTTGTCCGAATCCAGAATGATCTTCCTCGAGCTTGAGAGCACCTTCTCCATCGTTTCGATATAGACGCGCTTGCGGGTGATCTCCGGCGCCTTCTTGTATTCCTGATAGACACTCAGGAACCGCTGCGATTCACCGAGTGCTTCCTGCACGATCTGGTTCTTGTAGGCAGCCGCTTCTTCACGCAGCTTTGCCGCTTCACCATTGGCCTGGCCGCGCACCTTGTTGGCGTATTGGTTGGCCTGTTCGATCATCTTGTCCTCGTCCTGTTCGGCACGCTGGACCTCATCGAAGGCGCTCGACACTTCACGCGGCGGCGATACGTCCTCGATCGAGACGGTGTTGACCGAGATGCCGGCATTGTAGCGGTCGATCGTGGTCTGCATCGCATCCTTGACCTCCGCGGCGATCGCCTGGCGGTTGTCGCGGAAGATGTCCTGCGCCGGACGGCGTCCGACCACTTCGCGCATCACGGAATCGGCGACTTGCGACAGCGTCTTGCCGGGTTCGGCGACGTTATAGAGATAGGCCCGCGGATTGGTGACGGAGAACAGCACCGAGAATTCGACATTGACGATGTTCTGGTCGCCGGTCAGCATCAGGCCCTCGGCCTGCTGGCCGCCAGTCGATGTGCCGATCTTCTGCTGCTGTTCGTTGACATTGACCAGTTCGACGGTCTCGACGGGCCAGAGCATGAAGTGCAGGCCCGGACCGGAAATATCGTCCTTCGGCTTGCCGAAGACTGACTCCACGCCGCGTTCGTCCGGCTGGACGGTATAGACGGCCTGCGTCGCCCAGAAAGCGACGATGAGCAGAAGCACGATGACGACGATGCCGCCATTGAAGCCGCCGGGCAGGATTGTCTTGAGCCGGTCTTGGCTGCGCCGGATGATTTCATCGAGGTCGGGCGGGCCACCATTGTTGCGCGGACGGTTCGGTCCCTGGCCCCATGGGCTCTGGTTCTTTCCACCGCCGCCGCCACCGCCCCAAGGGCCGCCGCCGCCATTCTGATTACTCCAGGGCATCCATACCTCTTAATTGATAAACTTCGAGCGGAAGGGAACCTCCCGCAGTTTCCCGCAACCGTTATAGGTATCCCGTTAGACGGTTTCAACGTGGACCGCCAGTGATCAGCGCTTTTTGATCAAATTATGTTGGGACACTAGACGCCCTCGGCTTTACGCCGGTAGGTCACGAAACGCGTCGGAAAATCGTCTTTTTCGCCCGCCGGCACGTCCTCCGCCTCACCCGCCTGCCAGATAGCTGGATCGATCGCGGGAAAGAACGTGTCGCCTTCAATCGCTGCCCTGACGTGCGTGACATGCAGGATCGTCGCGAGCTTCATTGCCTCGCCATAGACGACGCCGCCGCCGATAACGCAGATTTCATCGACGCCAAGCCTCTCGGCCTCGGCAAATGCCTCTTCCAGCGCATCTTCAAGCGAGTGAACAACAATCGCGCCCTCGGGCTTGAAATCGGGATTTCGGGTGATGACGATATTTGGCCGGCCGGGCAGCGGCTTGCCGATCGAATCGTAGCAGACCCGCCCCATCACCACGGGCTTGCCCATAGTCAGCGTCTTAAACCGCTTGAGGTCGGTCGACAGCCGCCACGGTAGCCCGCCGTCCCTGCCAATGACATTGTTCTCGGTGACGGCGACAACGAGGGAAATATCGATTGTCATGGCGCCACGGGCGCCTTGATATGCTGGTCGGCCTCATAGGCCACCAGTTCGCCATCCTCGAATGTGAAGCCGAATCCGCGACCCAGCTTTTTTCTCATATTCACTATCATCACGTTTTGTTACCGAACTCCGCCCCGAATCTCAAGGTGCTCGGTCCCTTTTCGCAGCTAAGCTTATGTATATGTTGGAGAGCGATCAGACGAGCGCCTTGCCGAAACGCCAGTATGTACCATCCCATGGGTTCCTATTATCGATCCTTGGTGTAGTCTGTCGGAAGGGTTCAGACGCAGACGCTCTCGACAAGCAGGACGATCTCCCCTTCCTCAGCGCTTTCAGCGATTCTCAGATTGTTGTTCATCGATTTCGCGCCGCTGAATTCTCGGAGGATGGACGTCACGACGGCGAACTGCTCCTCATTGTCGACCTGACCGAAAATCGAGAGGCAGCCGTGCTCGACCCTTATCCTGAGTTCCCGCGGGGTGAGCGCGTTCCATTCGAGAAGGTCGCAGGCCTTCTTGGCGATCCGGCAATCGACGTAGCGCCATGTCTCGTCCTGCGAGGTCTCGATTTCGTTGGCGACGGCACGAACGCCGGGCGTTTCCATCGCCACGAGCTCCGCGACCGCCTTCACCGCTCCGTCCGACGCGTATCCCGAAAGCACCGCCACCCCATCCTCGACGGAGATTCCGAGTTTGGCTCGGGAAAGCAGGGGATGACGCTGGAATCGAGCTGTGAGCATCGTCAGAACAGTCGGATCGTCCATGGGAGGTACTTTCATATTGCTTTTGACGCTCCCATCTTGGCACACGCGTCTGGACGTTCGTTGATCGAGGTCAAACAACTCCCGACCTCGCGATCACGTTCCCGTCGACTGAACGGCCTGCAGTTCGATATCGCTGTGAATAAGCTGGAGCAACCAGCATTACAAAGACCCCCTCAGGACTTCCCGCAGTCTGCAAGGGCCTGAAGACGCGAGAGATCGCGAACGAAAAGCTTCTGGCGGCCGCCTTCGACGATGCCGTTGGATTCCCAAGCGCTTAGAATCCTGGACACGGTATGCAGCGTCGTCCCGGTCATCTCCGCGATGTCTTGCCTTGAGATCGGAAAATCGATTCTGATCCCGCCCCTTTCGGCACGTCCGGCCTGCTTGCTCAACCGTATCACTGTATGTGCGACGCGGCGCTCCACCTCCTCGGTGGACATCTCCCGAATTCGCGTGTGAGCCTCCTCGAGCCGCTGCCCGATCGTGTTGAGTGCGCTGACCGCGACATGGGGGCTTCTGTCGATGAATTGGGGCCAAAGGTCGGTCGGCCAGCAGATGGCCAGGCTCTCGATGACGCCAAGCGCGGTTCCGGGATAGTCCGATCTCCTCAGCGCGCGCGCGAAGCCGAACAGGTCTCCGGGGTGCACGACGCGAACGATGATCTGCTGGCCGTCGGGCGTGACCTGGGTGACCTTGAGCCGCCCGTTGACCAGGAAGAAGAAATGGGTCGCCGGAGCACCCTGCTCGAAGAAGGCTTCGCCCGGCCCGATGCGTTTCGACACGGCCTGCGCGAGCAAGGCGTCTATGTCCGAATCCGACATCTTCTCGAACATCGAGAAGGCCTTCACCACTGTTCTATCCAGTTTCAACTACGCCTCCTGCTCGCGATCAAGGACAGCGTATTCATGCCGCGCCGGCGGGGCTTTGATCTGGGACAAGCATCAGGAGACAATCCCGCGGTCACGTAGGCGTTTGAGGAGGTCCGCGTACCATCGGTCGTCTCGGACCAACCGGAAACCGAGATTCGCAGGCGGCGCTCCAACCGAGCATCCACCCGTCTTGGGGTCCCTGACGAACGAACTCATCGGTGAACGGTGCTGACCCACCGTGACGTAGATACCGCATGTCGAGAGTGTGGAGCTCCACTGCCCGGCGAGGTCAACCCGTCGATGGCAGGTGGTGGTCCATTCCCAGACATTGCCGGCGAAGTCCGCCAGGCCGAAGTCGTTCTCGCCGAAATGGCCGATCGCCTTGGGAACGGGATCGCTCTCGGCCTTGCGGCGCGTCTCGCGGTCGTAGTCCGCAAGCCATCGGAGCGCGGGATTTCGGCTGTCGGGGTCAAGACCCAACGCGTCGTCGGGAAATTTCGTGGCTGCCGCGATCGCAATCTGCTCGTGGGTCGGCAGATTCCAGACCTTGCCCGTCTCCGTGCTGAGCCACCGCGCATAGGCCTGGGCGTCGTCGAAGCTGACGCCCGTGACCGGATAGGCATCGCCATGAACGTGAACGGCCGCGACATCAGGACATTTTCCCGCCTCGACGCAGCGCCTGTATTCGCCTTCGGTGACCTGGAATTTCATCACGACCAACGCCATCGAGGTCTTGCCGCGCACCATCGGACCGTCGACGGCGAAGCCGTTCTTGTAGAACTCGCCGTAGTCGCGAAACTCGAACGGTCCGGCTGGAACAGTCACAGTGGGCGGGTCCGCGACGGCGGTCGATCGCTGCGGCTCGAAGTATCCGAGCTGTCCTGCTATCCCCACGCCGAATACGGCCGCGACGACAACCGGGAGGACGATCGAGAATAGCGATACGATGCTTGGTTTTTTGTCGGCGGACATGGCAATCCTCGCGGTACGCGGGATCGAAGAGTGACGTCCGCGCGGCCGGATGCCGCGCGGACCGAGCTTCGGATCAATGACTGTTCGGCGTGACGATGGCCGTCATCAGGTCGTTGTTCCACTCGCCCTCGACCTTGAAATGCGCGGCCGCGCCTTTCTCGAAGGCCTCGATGAGGTTGTGGTTCACATAGGCGTAGATGCCGGGCTGGTGGAAAGTATAGAACGCCGCGCCGGCCGTGCCGCCCGGGATGAACCAGGTCTCCTGGTCGAGGTCCGGCGGGTTGACGAATTTGCCCGTCGCCCAGACGTAATCACCATGGCCGCCGATCAGATGCGGACGGGTGTCGCGGTTCGCCTGCGAATGCAGGATCAGGACCTTTTCGCCGACCTTGGCCTTGAGAGCGTTGTCGCCCGTCAGCGCTCCGACCGCACCGTTGAAGACAATGTGGCTCGGGGTCAGCGTCTTCATGACTTCGAGCACGTCGGCATAGGCCTCGCCGTTGCTTTCGTACTTCTTGTAATTTCCTTCGGCGTCGCGTGGCACATAGAAGTCCTGCTCGCCGACATAGTAGGCGCGGTCATAGACAAGTTCGTTGCCCTTGGCGTCCTTGAGGCCGTCGCGCGGCAGCACCATGATCGCGCCGTTCATGCCCGAGGTGACATGCCACGGCACCATTCCGGGAGGTGCGCAATGGTAGACGAACACACCCGACTTGGTCGCCTTGAACCGCATCACCGCCTTCTCGCCGGGGTTCACGATTGTCAGCGCGCCGCCGCCGAGACCGCCCGTGGCCGAATGGAAGTCGATATTGTGCTGAAGCTCGTTGGTATCAGGGTTCACCAGCGTGACTTCGACATAGTCGTCCTGATGGACCACGATCATCGGACCGGGAACAGAACCATCGAAGGTCATCGCGTGGACTTCGGTGCCAGCATCGTCGACGACGATCTTCTTTTCCTCGATCGTCAGGGTGACTTCGTAGATTTTCGGGCCGCCCTCGGCCTTTTGGCTGTGGGCGTGGACGAACGGGGGCTTGACGAGTTCGAGCTTCACGCGCTCGAGGGTCGAGATGTCGGCTTGTGTAACCTTCGCCTCCACGATCGTTTCGTTGGCGCTCGCGACCGAAGCCGTGACGAGCGGAGCGATTGCCCCGGCGAAAGCGGCCCCAGCGAGAATCGAGCGTCTAGTCATCTGAATTTGGTTGCTCATCGGACTTCTCCTGGTTGAGGACGAAGCTCTCTCCGCCCTGTTGACAGGAAAGTACGCCCGGCCACGCCCGCTCTCTTTGTTCCAGGACAATTTCCCGCCACATTTCGTGAAGGCCAACTTGCCTTTGCGCAAAGAACCGGGGCTGAGCGCCCGGTATGTTGTGCCATCACAAAGGAGCGCAGGATGTCCCATACCACCACAGAGAAGACGCGGCCCAAAGGCGGTATCCCGAGAGGTCTGTCGGCCTCCGGGCCAATCCTGTTCTCCTACGGATTTCGGCCTTTCTTCCTCGGAGGCGCGATCTGGGCGTGCGTGGCCATGATCCTCTGGATCGCCGCGGTTTCCGGAAACATCGACATCGGCGGCGAATACGGTGCCCGGGCGTGGCACGCGCACGAGATGCTCTTCGGCTTCGGCTCGGCGATCGTCGCGGGCTTCCTGCTCACCGCGGTGCCGAACTGGACCGGCCGGCTTCCCGTGTCGGGCCCTCCGCTCATGGCCCTTTTCCTGCTTTGGTGCGCCGGCCGCATCGCGTTGCTGATCCCGGACACGATGGGAGTTCTGCCGTCTGTTTTCCTGGAAGCAGCGTTCCTGCCGATGATGCTCGCCGTCTGCATCAGGGAGATCGTGGCCGGGCGGAAATGGGCCGACCTCAAGGTGATCGCGGGTCTGGGAGCGCTGACTTTGGCGAATATATGCTTCCACTACGAGACGATCGCCGCCGATGGTCCGGACTATTCGGAACGCCTGGCGCTCGCGGGACTGACGATGATGATTGTGGTCGTCGGTGGTCGCATGCTTCCGAGCTTCACCAGGAATTGGCTGAGCAAGGCGGGCCGGACCGACTTCCCCGTGCCCTATAACAAGTTCGACGCCGCGGCGATCGTTCTCACCATCCCAGCCTTCATGCTATGGATCGTCGTTCCCGAAAGTCCCCTGACCGCCGGCGCGGCACTTCTCGCGGCTTCCTTGCACATTGTCCGCCTGTGGAGATGGCGTGGCTGGACCACCTGTGGCGAGCCGTTGGTCGTCGTGCTCCATCTGGCCTACGGATTGGTTCCTGCGGGACTACTGGCTATCGCCGCATCGGCCGCTCAGGTCATTGATGGCACTTCGGCGATCCACATGCTCACGGTGGGAACGGTGACCACGATGATGCTCGCCGTGATGACGCGGGCGACGCGCGGACATACAGGGCACGAGCTGACCGCGTCCGGAATGACTTGCATGTGTTTTTCGGCGATATTCCTTTGCGCCTTGATCCGTCCGGTAGCGGAATTCGCCCCCGCACATGCCATCCCAGCCTACTCTGTGGCCGCCGCATTATGGATCGGTGCATTCGCCCTGTACCTGGTGGAATACGGCCCGATGCTGGTGGCGCGGCGAAAGCCGTCGGCGCGGGTCGCCTGAAGGGATCAAACACCTAGGTAGGCGATCGACGGGGCCGGATTTCGTCCGGGCTTTCCCTATGCTACCTTGAGCGTCATGGCCAGGCAGGGAGAAAACAAGCTCCGGTACCCAGACGCCGTTTTCACCGCTCGTTGAGCAGTCTGGCACCACGATGATAGAACTGCCCCCTGCCGAGGCGGCGCTTGTCCGCCGCGCCTGCCTGGAAATCATGAATGTACCGTGGTTCGACCGGATGCGGTGACCGAACGGGAGCTGTTGAAGATGATGATAGCGAAACTCCCCGGCCCCGCCGGTGACGAGGGATCGTTCCTGTCGGCGTCTCGATCCGAAGCGCGCTCGCGTTTTTCACAACGATGCTGGAGGCTGCGAGCTTCTGGGCTCGAGCGAGACCGCCTCACGGTTCCAGCGAGCCGCCTGCCTCCCGGAATCACCGGTACGGGCTGGCTCTCGCCGTTGACGATCGAAAGATCGATGTCGCTTTCGCCCTATCGCGCGAGAGTGTTGGTCGGTCTCCTCAGCCGTGCATCATTTCCGGACTCCATGGCGGGTCATAGGTCAGTCTTACGTCGACCTGCGCCGCGACGCCTGTGTCGAGTGCTCGCTCACGCACGGCGTCCAACAGATACCCCGTCGCCGGACAGCCTCGCGTCGTCGTGGTCATGTCTATCACCGCCACACCGTCCTCACCGACATGGATGCGGTAGATCAAGCCGACATCCACCACGCTGATCCCGATTTCGGGATCGATGACACCGCGCAACGCGTGACGGATTTCGGCCTCCCCGCCGGAAAGGCCCAGCGTGCCCGTCATGCCGCTTCACCGCATCTGACCATGATGCGGAACGCCGTCCCGGCCTTGTCGTAGTTGCCCGCCCATTTGTGGCCGCGCTTGGTCAGTTCCGGAAACAGGAACAGAGGCTCGCGAGCGAGTACCGCAAACATCACCTCTCCCGGCGACATGGTCTCAAGCTCCGACAGTATGCGGACCATCGGCTGCGGAGGGTCAAGTTCGGAGAAGTCGAAAGCTCTGACGGGCTCTGGCCACTCATCGCCGTCCTCGACATCCTCGGAAGCGAGGACTTCCGTGGCGCGCGGCATGAACCGGACCTCGAAGTCACCGCCTTCGAGTTCGGAAACCTGGTGGAGGAATCCCTTCCTTTCCATGACGGTGAACAGAGGCTGCGGCTTGAAGGGAGCGAGGAGCGTCAGCCCCTGCCCCGGCGCAAGGCTTTCCACCGCGTCCATGATGGCCTGGAAGGGTTCTCCGCCTTCGGCGAGGATCGGTCGAACGTCGAGTTCCTTGATTTCGGGCAGCATGGGTCACTCCTTTGAAGTGGGGTTCGCGTAAATGAGATGCGGCCGCACCGCACCGGGGGGCAGGCGCAATTGAATGGGCGCGTAGGAGAGCCGTCTCGCGCGCAGGTATTCGAGCGCGAGCGACAGGACGGCGGCGCATTGGCACCAGCTCGCGATCTGGAGAAGCAGGTCAAAGTCGGCCACGATGGCTGTCGCGCCAGCACAGACCGACAGATAGAACACGCCGAACCAGGCTTTGGCGTTTCTCTCGTCGACGAGGTCTTGCACCCGCGGAACCTGGCTCTTTCCCATCACGGGTCCGTATGTCTCTAGCCAGGTCAGGAACGGCACGATCTTGTAAAGCTGGCCCAGGCCCAGGCCCGACAGCCAACCCAGCCCGAGCAGGTAGAATGCAGCGGCGCCGAAGGACTCGTCGAGGCCGAAAAGCAGAGTGCTCGCAAGCGTCGCCGTCGCGGCACCGAGAAACATCAAGGCGATCAGGCCGGCCAGAGAGTTCAGCTCCAGGGTCTTCCGCCGCCGGGCGCGGAACATCCGCCAGACATCCCGTCCGTAGGCGACGAGCAAAGCGACGGCGAGCGCGACGCCGAGCAAGGGCGCGAGGGAGGCGAACGGCAGATCGAACAGTTTCGACGCGAAACCCAGATAAAGGGCTGCAAGCGCCAACAAGCCGAACGATGTCACCAACCTGTTCGAATTCCCCTTCCCAGGAGCGAGCATGAACATGGCGAAAAGGCGATAGCTCACCCCCACTGCGGTCACGGTCATCCACCCGAGCAAACCCGATGCGGCGTGATACTGCACGAGGTCCGGGAGAATCGCCGCCAATCGAGGCACATCGACGACGCCGGAAAGCGCCCCGGCGAAAGACACGCCCATGGCGACTGTCGCCACAAGTGCGGCCAGTCCGGCCATCATGAGGATCCCAGGCACATCGAACGCTTTTTGCGAGAGGATCGTCGCGGACAACGATACGGCGAGGCAGCCGAATCCGGCGGCCAGCAAGACGGAAGCAGTAGACAGGACCGTCACGCTTACATCGACATGCCCGCCCAAGGCGAGAAATCCGACGGTGAGAGCTCCGATACCCAGTAGCAGAAAGAACAGCGCCGGACCCGCGAGCCACGCCATCCTGAGATGGGTGGCGGCAAGCACGGGAACGAACTGAAGCAGGGCGCCGCAGAACAGCAGGCCCAGCCATCCGATCGTGAAGAAATGCACGACGGCCAGGGTGTCCGGAGCGTCGACGGCCGCCGTGGGAAGGCCGTATCCGCAACCCCACGCCGCCAGCCCCATCAAAAGGAAGCCGAGCGCGGACGCGAAATACGCCATTGTCCACCGGGATATAGACGCTCCGTGCATCCTGGTCGCTCTCTCAATGACCGCAGCAGCAGTCGCAACCGGAGGATTCGGCCCGCGTGATCTGGACTTTCCAGACTTCGGGACCCTGCTCGAGATACAGCCAACCGAATTCCTCGGGATAGCGGGTTTCGATTTGATAATGCAGCGGCCTCGGGTCGTGGTCGCTGGTCACACGCATGGCGCCGCCGGGCGACAGTGCCGTGAGCACGCCGAAGATCATCGGGTGGCGATGGCTCGGGGATATATGCCGCACGTCGATCTCGGGAGTGTTCGAGGGATTCAGCATGTTGTCTCCTATTGCGTTCAACTCGTTAGCGGGATGCGCCGACACTGTTGACGTTAAGAGACATCTGTCCTCCGTACGTTGTCGTGGAACAAAGAGGTATCGGAATTTCGGCCGGGGGGTTTGTTCCGTGTCAAAGAGTTACGTCTTCAATCGCGCTAGATCTGGCTTCTCAATCGAGGAGACATCATGTCCGAGGATTTTATCGCCAAGTACGGCGACGCGCGCCTGCCCCGCTACACGAGCTATCCTACCGCTCCAAAATTCGCCGATGATATTGCGCAGTCGGATTACGCGGATTGGATTGCTCGCATCGGATCGTCCCCGGCATCCCTCTACCTTCACATCCCGTTCTGTCGGTCCATGTGCTGGTACTGCGGCTGCCACACGACGATCACCGAACGGGACCAGCCGATCCTCGACTATCTCGACGTACTGCATAAAGAGCTCGAACTCGTGTCGGTGGCCGCCGCGCGTCCTCTGGACGTCAGGGAGATTCATTTCGGTGGAGGCACTCCGACAATCATCAGGCCCGAGGAGTTCGCCTCCCTGATGACGTCGATCAACGACCGTTTCGACGTCGCGACAAATGCGAACGTTTCGGTCGAGATCGATCCCAGGACCTTGTCCGCCGCGATGGCCGAGGCGTTGGGGGCATCCGGCGTCACCCGCGCGAGCCTCGGCGTCCAGAGTTTCGACCCCGTCGTCCAGAAGGCGATCAATCGAATTCAATCCGAGGAGACGACGGCCCTTGCCGTGGGTCATCTTCGCGAAAACGGTGTCGAGCGCATCAACTTCGACCTCATCTACGGCCTGCCGCATCAAACCGTCCGGTCCTGCGTCGAGACGGTTCTCGCCTCGCTTGCGATGAGGCCCGACCGTTTCTCGGTTTTCGGCTACGCGCACATTCCGTCGTTCAAGAAGCACCAGCGCCTGATCGACGAGAAGGTGCTTCCCGGCGCGGCCGCCCGCAACGAACAGGCCGAGGCCATAGCGGCGACGCTGGTGTCGGCGGGCTACGTCCGCATCGGGCTGGACCATTTCGCGCTCCCCGAAGACGACCTGGCGCGCGCCGCCGCGCGGGGTAAACTGAGGCGGAATTTCCAGGGCTACACCACCGATCAATGCGAAAACCTGCTGGGCTTCGGCGCATCGTCGATCGGACGCCTGCCCCAGGGCTACATACAGAACGAGGTGCCGCCGGGCGTTTACGCAAAGCGGGTCGCGTCCGGCTCCCTGGCGACGGCGAAAGGGTATCGGATGACGCCGGAGGACAGACTGCGCGCCCACGTGATCGAACGCCTGATGTGCGACTTCGCGGCGGACGTTTCCGCAATCTCCATCTTCCACGGCTTCCATCCGGATCACCTGCTCACGGCGAACGACCACCTGCGGTCGATGGCCGACGACGGTGTCGTCGCGGTCAAGGACGGTGTCGTCGTCCTGAATGCCGATCACCGCTTTCTCGTCCGCGCGGTAGCGTCTTCGTTCGACGCCTATCTGGGCGAGATGCGGCGCACCTTCAGCAAGGCGGCGTGATCGACATGTCGAAGCTACGAACAATGATGTTGAATCGCATATGGTCCTGGGCATTCGCTCTCGCCCTCGCCACCTCTCCCGCGCTCGCCCCATGATATCGCGCATGTCGTAGGCGCGTGCGTCCACTGACACTCGATAATTTTCCAATTGTTGGCTTGAGGACAAGCAAGGCCCGGCGGCCGCCTTCGCCGGGCCTTTCGCGGCGCGCTGGCCCCTGTCAGCGTGTCAGACCGCGATAGATTGCGGGCAGCGCCTGCGGAAGCCTGGCGATGTCGCCCACGATCGCGAAGCCGTTCCTTCCGAACATGGACGGCAGATAAGAGCGCGCATCCTTGTCGATCGTCACCGCGAAAACCGCCTGCCCTGCCCTCCGGGCCTCTGACACGGCTCTCCGCGAATCCTCGAGCGCGAAACGCCCTTCGTAATGATCGACGTCGTTCGGCTTGCCGTCGGTGAGCACCAACAGCAATTTGGTGCGGTTGGGCTGCTTGGCGAGCTCCGCGGAGGCATGCCGGATGGCGGCTCCGATGCGGGTGTAGTAGCCCGGTTTCAACGAGGCGATCCGGCGTTCGACGTCCGCGCTCAACTCCTCCCCGAACGCCTTTACCGTCTCGATCCTCACCCAGGACCGCCGCCTCGACGTGAACGTCAGGATCGAGTGGTTCGTGCCGCAGGCTGCCAGTCCGTTCGCCAGGACTGACAACGCCTCCTTCTCGACGTCGAGTACCCTGTGGTCGTCGAACCAGGCATCCGTGGACAGCGAGACGTCGACAAGCGTCGTCACGGCCAGGTCATGGCCTTGAGGCCTGGACAACAGATGAATTCTGTCCGAGCCCTCGCCGCCGGCCGCGACATCCGTTCGCATCCTGACGACGGCGTCGAGGTCCAGCTCGTCGCCGTCCAATTGCGCTCTCAGGACTTCGTTTCGCGGCCGCAGGATTTCGAACTGTTTGCGGACCTTCCGAACCAGCGCCTTGGACTCGTCCGAACGGACGACGGTCTCGACATCGATCGGCGCGGTACCGCAGACGACCCGGCAGTAGGAGGGCATGTACTCGCCCTTGCGGTAATTCCACTCCGGATACGTCCTGTCGCCATCGATCGAGCCGGGATCGAGCGCCTCCGGGGGCAAATCAAGGTCGAAACGGAACTTGGACGACGGTCGTTCCTTGCGCCGTCCGAGCTTGATTTCATCGAGGTCTCTCGCGACGTCCTTGTCGCCGTCATCCTTGTCGTCTGTCGGGCGATCGACGTTGACCATCTCGGCCATCGCGAGGATCTTCTCGAAGCGGTTCAGGATGAACGGACTGCGGTCTGTGGCCGTTCTCGAGGTCTCGCGTTCGCCCTGGAACCTTCCCGTGCCCTCCGAGGCGTTCGCAGCGCCGATGTCCGTGTCTTCGTCGGCGTCGCCGGACCGCACTTCCGAACGCGGTTCATAAGCGGGCCAGAGTGGAACGACCAGCATGTGCTGATAGCCGGGAGGCGCGGAGCGCGGGAATATCGACGGTGGATGCTTGGCCGACGATCCGGCTCCCGCCGACAACATCCCGACGATCCTGTTTTCGACGAGGCGCTCCACCGGAGGCAGGACTCCGCGCCGTCGCTCCTCAAGCAATGCCTTGCAGAGTTCCCCGTATTTCGGTCTTAGACCGGGAAACGCCCTCAGCACCCGGTCCACGGAGGTCCGAGCGGCGTCCAATGCAAGAAGATCGGCGGTCAGCGGGTCGAACGCCGAGACGGCGATGAGCGGCATCGTCGCCATGTACGCCGCGAGCCAGACATAGAGATCACGGTTCAATGCCGTATTGGGGAAAAGATCGACCGCCGGCGGCAACAGAACGGTGCCGTCGTCCCGCGTTGCCCACGCCGTCTTTTCCTCGCCCAGACCGACCAATTGCCTCATGCGCAACCGATGTCTCGAAGTCTTGGCATGGGCGGGTCCCAATTGCGCCGCCAGTTCCCCGCCGAATCCTCGAAAACAGGTCGCGAGGAAAGGCTTCACGTCGTCGAAGGCCACCGCGTGATCGGGATGTCGGGGCAGGCTCGACGTCGATCCGACCAGGCGGTGCCAGAACTTGCCGACTGTTTCCTCGAGTTCCAGAAATTCCAACATGTCGAGTCTCAAGCCAGGATGGCGGTAACGACTTCAGACAGGGCGGTCTTGACGTCGGGATCGTCGGTCAGCGGCTCGATGATCGCCGCCCGAACCGCTTCCTTCCGATCCATTCCGCTGTCGATCAAAGTCGCGCAGTAGACCAGGAGCCGGGTCGACACCCCTTCCTCGATGTCATGGCCCTTCAGGGCGCGAAGCCGTCTGGCGACCTCGACCAGTGGCGCGACCCGTGCCTCGTCCAGCCCGCTTTCGACGGACACGACGGCCACTTCCTGCGCTTTCGGAAGGAAGTCGAACTCCATCGACACGAAACGTTGCTTCGTCGATGGTTTGAGCGCCTTGAGAATGTTCTGGTAACCGGGATTGTAGGAGACCACCAACATGAATCCCGGCGGCGCATCGATGACCTCGCCCGTTCGCTCCAATGGCAGAATGCGGCGGTCGTCCGTCAGGGGATGCAGGACGACGGCGACGTCCTTGCGCGCCTCCACGATCTCGTCGAGATAGCATACGCCGCCCTCGCGCACCGCCCTCGTCAGCGGGCCATCGACCCATACGGTGTCGCCGCCCTTGAGCAGATAGCGGCCGGTCAGGTCGGCGGCCGCGAGGTCGTCGTGGCATGACACCGTCGAAAGAGGCAGGCCAAGGCGCGCCGCCATGTGGGAAACGAAGCGGGTCTTGCCGCAGCCCGTCGGCCCCTTGAGAAGCAGTGGAAGCTGTCTGGTCCAGGCCAGTTCGAACAACTGGCACTCGTTTCCGTTGGGGATGTAGGGCGGCACCTCGAACGGAGTCCTGGGGCGGGTGGTCGAAAGCAATGGCATTGTCATGTCCTCTCTCTTGTCGAAAGCGGCTCCGCCGGATTGCGGCGGAGCCATTCTTCATTCGGCCGCTTGCAGGGAGATGGTCGAGGGAGCGCGTTCCTTGCCGGGCACGAACAGCGCCCACAGGAAGATCAGCGCTGAGATGAGGACGAAGACTCCGGAACCGAGCCTGACCCAATAGAACAGCGCCAGCTGGTCCTGCACGTCCATGTAGCTTTCCCCGAGAACGCGCTGGAGGTGCACCTGCAGCACGCCGGCGAAAGTCAGCGCGAACGTCATGACCGACATAGCTGTGCACATGATCCAGAAGCTGATCATCGACAGCATCTGGTTGTAGGGCGCGCGGCCCCGAATCTCCGGCACGGCATAAGCCATGGCGGCAAGGTTCAGCATCACATAGGCACCGAAGAAGGCGAGATGACCATGCGCCGCGGTCACCTGGGTTCCGTGTGTGTAGTAGTTGATCGATGACAGCGTGTGCAGGAAACCCCAGACACCGGCACCGAAGAAGGCCATGACGGAGCAACCGATCGACCACAGGATCGCGGCGCGGTTGGGATGCTTGCGGCCGGCCTTCCATGTCATCGCGAAGGTGAAGATCATCATGGTGAAGAAGGGGGCGACTTCGAGCGTCGAGAAGATCGAACCGATCCACTGCCAGTAGCCCGGGGCACCGATCCAATAGAAATGGTGTCCGGTGCCCAGGATGCCCGAAAAGAGGGCGAGGCCGACAATGACATAGAGCCACTTCTCGACGACCTCGCGATCGATGCCGTTGAGCTTGATCATCAGGAAGGCCAGGATCGAGGCCATGATGAGCTCCCAGACGCCTTCGACCCAGAGATGGACGACATACCACCAGTACATCTTGTCGAGCGCAATGTTGGTCGGGTTGTAGAAGGCGAAGAGAAAGAAGATCGCCACCCCCCATAGCCCGAAGATCAGGATATTGGTGACGACGGTCTTGCGGCCCTTGAGCACCGTGAGCGTGATATTGTAGAGGAACATCAACGCCACAACGACGATGCCGACTTTGATGATGAAGGGTTGCTCGAGAAATTCACGCCCTTCGTGATACCGGAACAGGTAGCCGACCACGGCAATCGCCGCGGCCACCAGGAACAGCCAAAACTGCGCAATCGCGATCTTCGTGCTGTAGAGCTCGGTTTCAGCTTCCTCGGGAAGTAGATAGTAGGTCGTGCCCATGAACCCCATGAGCAGCCACACGATCAGCGCGTTGGTGTGGATCATACGGACGATGTTGAAAGGCAGGAGTTCCGACAGTGTATTCGGCAGGACATAGATTGTCGCCGCCAGCACACCGAAGAGGACCTGGGCGATGAAGAGGCCGAGCGCGCCGTAGAAATACAGCATCGCGACCTTCTGCGTTTGATATTTCATGATGTCGTTTCCTTGATGCGTTTTCAGCCGGCGTCGTTTGGCGGCCATTTCTGGGTCTTGATCTTGCTCGTCCAGCGGAGGAACTCGGCGAGATCGTCGAGTTCACCGTCCGACAGGTGGAATTGCGGCATCTGACGACGTCCCTCGATGCCCGAAGGTTGCGCGGCCATCCACGCCTTGAAGGTCTCGCGTGTGCTTTCGACGTCTTCGTCGCCGCCCATGCGCGTCCACACATTGCCGAGTTCGGGGGCGAAGTAAGCGCCCTCGCCCAGCAGCGTGTGACAATTGATGCAGGCGTTCTTCTCCCAGACGTGCTTGCCGCGCGCGACCGCGTCGGTGAGCGTGCTTTCGTCCGTGGAGGTCGTCCTGATGTAGTAGTGGCTGTGTGCGGTCAGCGCGACGAAGATCGCGAAGAAGAAGGCGGATCCGCCGTAGAAGACGTTCCGCGCTCCGGTTTTGGTCAGGTGTTCCGACATCCGTTGTCCCTCTCGCCCCTAGGGGCGTCTTGTTCACGGGTGTGCGGCGTGCCGCACGAACCTCGATCGGAGTGATGCCTGAACTGGCGGGAGTCTTCTTTGCGGAAAGGCAAACATCTCACAGCAGCCGATCGGCCATGCGCGGAGAATCTCTTCGGCCCGTAAACCGAGGCGGAGTCAACGGAACCAGGCGTCAACGAAGGCTGCGTCGGATCGAGAGACGGAACGAAATTATCGCGATGACGGTTTGAGCGGCAGAGGTGCGCGCCATGCCGTCTTTGATCGCATTTCTCATCAGGCATTTCGCCAACGGTTTCCTGTTGGGAGCGGCTGTCGCCATGGCCGCTATCCTCATGGAACCCACCTCCATGGCCGCGCGACTCGCATCGGAAAGCCCCGTCGGGTTGCTCCTGGTCGTTTTCGCTCTCGGTTCGAGCCTGGGCATGGGATCGCTTGCCACGGCGTTGTGGCTGGACGTGGATAGCGACGGGTAGGCGTGGGCGCCTCCCGCCAGCGCCATCTCAATGTCTACGCCCGGGGCGTGGCTCGCCGACTGAGATGCATCCACACCTCGCTTCGATGAGTACCAGCCGGTTCAGCGAAGCTCGGCATTGCCCGGAATCGGTTGCTGCGAAGGAACTGCGGCTGAATATTGAACGCGAGGGACAGTCCGTCAGAACGCAAGAGTGGCCAGCACCGCCTTGATGGCGGCCGCCAGCGCAAAGAACCCGACCCACCCCACGAGCGCGCCGGAAAGCACTGATCGCTGGTGGCGCAGGCCCATGAAGTCCATCACCACCCAGCGCGACTTCACGATCGTGAGGATGAGGATCACGCCGAAGGCCAGGAAGGGGACCGCTTCGTGTTTCCATTGCGCGGAAATGAGGGCCGACGCGACAGCGACCAGCATCAGGCCCGACGCACTTCCCATCAGCCAGATTTCTTTGCGTTCCATGTTCTTACCCCAGATAGACGATCGGAAAAATGACCAGCCAGACGATGTCGATCACGTGCCATACGGTCGTCACCAAAGTGACGTTCGGGCGCTCCGGCCTGCGCGCGATCAGCAGCATCAAAAGGCTGAGGAAGACCACATGGGCGAGATGAAACCCCGTGATCATGAAATAGAGTTCGAAGAAAGCGTTGAATGTCGCGTCGCCGACGAATCGCAGTTCGCCTTGGTACTCCAGGAGCTTGATCGCGGTAAACACGAACCCGAGCGTCGCTGAGGCCACCAAAGCCAACCTGCGGCCTCTTTCCGATTTCGAACGCGCGGCTTCCGCGGCCAGCCATCCGCTGGTGATCAGCACGAGGGTGTTGATACTGGCCAGACGCGCGTCGAGATGAAGCTTGGCGAGCGAAAAGCTCTCTGGATGGAGAAAGGACATCACGAGGAAGCCCGAGATCAAGACCCCGAAGGCGACGAGCTCGCTCCATACGAGAATCCACATGACGAGATCGCCATCAGCCACATCGTCCTTGCCCGCTTCGCCGATCAGCGCCATCGATCCATCTCCGTTTGAGGGAGGAATATCGCGCTTCGCCGTCGCCTTCTTTGTCCCCGCTCAAAGACAAGCGCGGTTCGGCGCGCGAGAACCGGGTAAAAGGAGCACCTCATGTCGGATGCGCAATTAGGCCTGGTCGTGACCACCCCAATCATTATCGGCTTCTCCATCGCGCTCCATCGGATGGGGGTGCTGCAGGGCTACAGCACCGCGATCGCGGTGGGTGCGTCCTGCGTGATCGCAGCCGTGCTCTTTTTCCAGCAGTAAAGGCAGGAAGCGCATGATCGGTCTCGTCTGGGCGCTGTCTCTCTCCGCCGCCGCCCACTCCGTTCCGGCGATGCCGGAGGTCAAGGCGCGCATCGTCGTCGACATGATGGGGGCGGCCAAAGAGCGCATTTTCCGACCACTCAACCAATCGTAGAATTGTTTGATCTGTAGCAAATTGAGACGGGAGAATTGTTGTATTTCTTTTCCAGCCCTTCGAAATGAGGGCACGCGGGGATGGGCCATGGCGGACGGCCCCCCCGCAATTTCATATCCAATCGGGCATCTTCGAACGAGGCGGCCCTGTCAGAAGAGAGGTGCCTAGCATGTCAGTGCATCGATTGATCGAGTTCATCTCGCACGTTCTCTCGGCGATCTGGCGCAAGCATCTGGATGATGCGGACTTCGACCCGGAATCAATTCTCGCCGAGATCGATTCGAAGAGACGAGACCGCATTTCCAGTTGAACATTCTGGATATTCTTGCTTTCCAACAATCATTCACTCCCCGCAAGATATCGCGTTGGCCGCCTGCTCTATCGATTTGCGCTGGGCGACTGCAAGGCGGAGCATTATCGTCGTGCGCTTCTCGTTGCGCCCCACCAACCCGTCCCGGCCGAGATTGGCCGTCGCCTGAGCTATCCGGACAATCGTGCTTATGTTTGTCTTACGTCAAAGAGCCCGCACGCCGCACCTGTAGGTTGGGACCACGAATTCAGACATCTTCGCCAAAGGAGCAAGAGAATGAAAATGCTGATGAAAGCCACCCTGGGGATCGTGTTCGCGGTCGCTGCAATGACCACGGCCGCAAATGCGGCGGACTTCGAAGTCCACATGCTCAACAAGGGCAAGGACGGCGCGATGGTGTTCGAGCCGGGCCTGACCAAGATCGCCAAGGGCGACACCGTCACATTCGTCCCGACCGACAAGTCACACAACGCCGAAACCGCCAAGGGCCTGATTCCCGAAGGCGCGGAGCCCTTCAAGGGCAAGATGAACGAGGCCGTCAAGGTCACGTTCGCGGTCGACGGCGCTTATGTCGTCAAGTGCGCCCCGCATGTGGGCATGGGCATGATCGCCCTGATTGTCGTCGGTGACGCGCCCGCCAACATTGAAGCCATCAAGACTGCGAAATTGCCCAAGAAGGCACGCCAACGTCTCGACGCCGACATTGCCGCAGCGGCAATGTGACGATCGTTCGGGACCGACTGAAGCCCGCGCCCCTCCCCGGCGCGGGCTTTTTCGTTCCGTGTCTTCGGCACGGGCTCAACGCGTGACACACGCGCTCGGCGCGTGGTACTGGTTCCTCAGGCCGCCGCTACTGGCGCAGGGGAAGCATGGTAATGCGCGATGATGTCCAACGGTAAGAACGGTGTTTCCCGGACATTGTCGGATTTCGTCCTGCACCGGAACTGGTCCACGGCTCACGGCTATGCGTTCGCCGCCTCGGCCGTCCTGATCGCTTTCCTGTTGCGCTACTTCTTCATCGGCGTGCTCGACGACCGCGCCATCTACATCCTCTTCGTACCTCCTATCCTTCTCGCCGCGTTGATCGGAGGCTTCGGGCCTGGAACGCTGTCCGTCCTCCTCTCCTTCTGTTCGGCCGTATATCTCAGGTCGCTGACCCCGGGAGGCGTACAGATTCCCGAACTGCTCGTGTTCCTTTTCGTCGGCGTCACAATCGCCTCCATGGGCGAACTCCTACGCGAAGCCCGCAAGGAAATCAGCAACGCCGAAGAGGCGCTCGACACACGGGAGGCGCATTTGAGGTCGATCCTCGACACCGTCCTCGACGCCACCATCGTCAGCGATCAGCAGGGAACGATCGTCTCCTTCAATGCCGCGGCAGAACGACAGTTCGGCTATTCAGAAGCGGACGTGGTGGGTCAGAACCTCAGGATGCTGATGCCGCAGCCCTACCGCAAGGAACACGATGGGTATCTTCATCGGTATCTTACGACGGGGGAAAAACGGATCATCGGCGTCGACCGCGTCGTCGTGGGCCAGCGGAAGGACGGCTCGACCTTCCCCATGAAACTGGCGGTCGGCGAAACGAGGACCGGCGGCAAACGCTTCTTCACCGGCTTCGTGCGCGATCTTACCGAGCGGGAGGAATCGGCGGCGCGGCTCCAGGAAATCCAGACCGAGTTGGCTCGCCTCGCACGATTGAACGAGATGGGGGAAATGGCGTCCACCCTCGCCCACGAACTGAACCAACCGCTCTCCGCCATCGCGAACTACGTCCACGGCGGAGCGCGGCTGCTTCAGGACTGGGAAGGCGAAAAGGCGGAAAGGCTTCGGGACGCCCTGAAGGAAGCGGGCGAACAGAGCATCCGGGCGGGGCAGATCATCAAGCACCTCCGGGAATTCGTCACCAAAGGCGAAACGGAGAAGTCTCCGCAGAGCATCCGTCAGATCGTCGAGGAAGCGGGAGCTTTGGCTCTCGTAGGGTCGCGCGAGAAGGGGGTGCGGACGCTGTTCGATTTCCCGAGCAGTGCCGACCTGGTGATGGTCGACCGCATCCAGATACAGCAGGTGCTCACAAACCTCATGCGCAACGGCATCGAGGCCATGAAAGATTCATCCAAGCGGGAACTGCGTGTCGGCATAACCCGCTCAAGTGAAGACGAGGTGACGGTCGTCGTGGAGGACTCCGGCCCCGGCATTTCCGAGGACATCGCCGATCAACTCTTCAAGCCGTTCATCACGACCAAGCCTGGCGGGATGGGCGTCGGCCTTTCGATTTCTAAACGGATCGTAGAGGCTCATGGAGGCGAAATGACAGTATCCAGAAGCCAACTAGGAGGGGCGAGCTTCAGTTTCACGCTGCCGGCATTCGACGAGGACGAACATGACGATCGATGATTTCACTGTACATATAGTCGACGACGAGGACGCCGTGAGGAAGTCCCTCGCCTTCATGCTGACGATGAACGGTTTTGGGGTGCGCGTTCACGAGTCGGCGACTGCCTTCGCGACGCTCGCGCCCAACCTGAGACAGGCGGTTCTTGTCACGGACCTCAGAATGCCTGATATGAGCGGGGTAGAGTTGATCCGAAAGCTGGCCTCCCTGGGCTTATCGATCCCTTCAATCCTGATCACGGGCCATGGCGACGTGCCGATGGCGGTGGAAGCGATGAAGGCGGGCGCGCTTGACTTCATCGAGAAGCCATTCGACGAGACGGTCATCGTGGAGGCGATACGGAGAGCGTCCGAGCGCCTGGGCGAGACCGATGCCGGAAGCGAGAAAGCGGACGAAATCAAAGTGCGATTGGAGACGTTGAGCGACCGCGAACGGCAGGTATTCGCGCAGGTCGTCACGGGTCAGCCCAACAAGGCGATCGCCTTCGACCTCGACATCAGCCCGCGCACCGTCGAGGTTCACAGGGCGAGCGTGATGACCAAGATGAAGGCGCGCAGCCTTCCCGAACTGGTCCGGATGTCGCTCGCCGTCGGATTCGCACCACCGGAAAACCCGCGCCGGAATTGATCTGGAACAAGGCCATACATTCGGATCGTGCGATTAAATGGTTCCGCGCGATTGTGCGCATCAAGGTCACGGTTATCAGATTGCCGCTCGCACCCACCATCGTCGCCATCGCCAAGGACTCGGCCCTGCTCCGTTCGCTCGCGTTTGCGCTCGAAGCGCACGGGTACAAGGTGAAGCCGTTCAGGTCGTGGGATGCAGCCAAGGACAGCACCCGCGGCGCTTTCTGTGTCGTCCTGGACAACAACCTCCCCGCGGCCGACAAAGTCGCGTGGCTGGCGGATCGGGAGCCGGGTGTCGGAACCGTCCTCTTGGCGGAGGGCGATCTGGGACTTGCGGGCCGTGACCCAGGCGTGATCGTTTTGAACAAACCGCTCGCCGGACCAGACGTCCTGACCGCCCTCGCCACGCTCAAGACCCGAGCTAAGTAGATACCCTTAGTGGTACAACCGAATTTCGGCCCATTGAACATTCGGGCATGATTTCCCCATGGACATTCACGGGGACAATACAATGCTCGCTTCCGCATCAAACGCTTCCAGGAATTATCAGGCCCCAAACGGGCTGCTCGCCAAGACCTTCACGCGCCCTCGTCCCGTGACGTTGCATGCGGCCGGGACTGAAATCTACGCGCAGGGCGAGAAGTCGGGAACGCTCTATCGTATCGAGTTCGGTGCAGTCAGGATTTATCGTCTCTTGGCCGACGGACGCAGGCAGGTGGTCGCCTTCCACATCGCGGGAGAGACATTCGGTTTCGAGGGCGGAAAGGTGCGCAGCTTCTTCGCGGAATGCATCGTTTCTTCCGGCTTGACCACAGTCGACCTCGACGGCGACGGCCGCTACTCCAAGGATTTGATGGAGCTTGCTCTCAAGGAAATGGGCCGCGCCCAGAAACACCTTCTGGTGGTCGGCAAGCAGTGCGCCCTCGAAAAGCTGGCGGTTTTCCTCGTAGATCTCGCCGACCGCCAGGGAGGCCTCGACTGCATCGACATTCCGATGACGCGCACCGACATCGGAGATTACCTCGGCATGACCATCGAAACGGTCTCGAGAAATCTGTCGAAGCTGAAATCGGAGGGGGTAGTGCGTCTTCAATCCAGCCGCTCGATCGAAATCGTGAAGCCCGAACGGCTCTATCTTCTCGCAAGCAAGCTTTGAACCGCGGATCGAAGGAACGACCATGAACTGTCGCCGAGGATGTGGCGAACTATCTAGGGTCAAGACCTATTAAATTCATCCATTTTGCGTGGGAGATTTCGTCTCTGAACAGGAGGAAAGGTGCAGGCAATGCTCAACATTTTCAAACCTTTCCGACGTAGTCAGGGACGAAATCTGCCTCGCCCGGAGGGTTTGAAGCCATTGGCCGCCTGTCGGAGCCAATGCAATCCAATGGCTTCAAACAGAATTGCATGAATTTAATAGGGCCTGACCCTAAACAGCGACAGGCGCTTCGATCCTGTCGTGGGAACGGTAGTTCGAAACGCCAAAGTCTTCGATCGTGTAACCGTCGATCGTGTCAGGACGCCGGAGTAATTCAAGCTTCGGGAAAGGGTGCGGCTCTCTCCCCAATTGTTCCTTCGCCTGCTCAAGGTGATTCAGGTACAAATGCGTGTCGCCGCCGAACCAGACCAGTTCTCCTCGATCCATTTCGCTTTGCTGCGCGACCATGGAGAGCAGTGCGGCTTGCTGGCAGATATTGAATGGCGCCCCTAGAAATATGTCGCACGACCTTTGATGCACCATCATCGAGAGCTTCGGACGCGCGCCGCTATCGCTGAGACCGCTGACATAGAACTGATAGCTCATATGGCAGGGAGGGAGTGCCATGCGATCCAGTTCACCCACATTCCAACCATGAAAGAGGATACGGCGACTGGTTGGGTTCGTTTTCAGGAGATGGAGCACGTTTGCGATCTGATCGTGGGATGCCCCCTTCGCGTCGACCCAACGTCTCCATTGTTTGCCATAGACCGGACCCAGGTCGCCCCATTGGGCGGCAAAGTTCTCGTCTTCCACGACTCGCCGTTCGAAGTCCTGCTGACTTACCTGATCACCAGTCCTGGCTCGATAGTTCGCGAGAGGCCAGTCCGTCCAGATCGTGACATTTTGCCGAAGTAGATTTCTGATATTGGTATCGCCTGTGAGAAACCAGAGCATCTCCTTCACCGACGTTTTCCAATATACCTTCTTGGTGGTGAAAACGGGGAACGAACCGTCGGACAGGTCGAATCGCATCGTCGCGCCGAACATCGAGAGTGTGCCTTCACCGGTGCGATCCATGCGGCGGTCGCCGTTGGCGAGCAGATGAGACATTATTCCGAGATATTGGCGTTCTGGATGTGCTGGCATGCGATTCTCCGTTACTCGGCGTACATTGCTTTGCCGACCGGCATGGAGAGTCAAGCCGCAAGTTTGGAGACGGCGGGATCACTCACTCGCAATAGCGCTATCCTCTCGTTCGAGCAACCGATCGAGATTTCGACCGGGTCGCACGCACTTTCCCAAGCTCCATCGCGGAAACATTTGGCACGCCACGGAAAATGTCGCCCGAGCGCCCGTCGGACTCGTTTCCGTCATTATGCATCGCATGGAGCGGTAAATGAACGGGGTGGCGAGAATTTCCCGTGCTTTATCCTCCTGATGTAGAGGGTGAGCATCGACATCGCCGACTGGAGCGGGCTCGACTGGCGCCGATGTGACTCTTCCGCCGAATGACGAGAATTTGGAGGGAACCCTGTGCGCTGCCGGCAGTTTACTCAAATTCAACCTCAGACATGGGAGACGACTATGAGAGTGAGCGAAGTCATGACGCGGGACGTTCGCGTTACCACCCCCAACCAGACGATTCAGGAAGCCGCCGCCATCATGGCTGATATCGATGCCGGCGCCATACCCGTCAGAGACCACGACCGGCTTGTCGGCATGATTACCGACCGCGACATCGCAATTCGCGCGATTGCGCGGGGAAAGGGTACGGAAACGCCGGTCGGAGACGTCATGACGGCCGACGTCAGATACTGCTTCGAGGATGAAGACACCGAATATGTGCTCGACAATCTCGGCGACCAGCAGATCCGCCGGCTGCCGGTGGTAAACCGCGACAAGCGCCTCGTCGGCATCCTGTCGCTAGGCGATCTGGCCAATCACGGCGGCAACAGCAATGCCGGCGCGGCACTTGCCGAAATCTCGCGGCCGGGAGGCCAACACAGCCAGACGCGCATGTAGGTCACCAGGCCATCGGGATGAATGGGAAGAATTCCATTCGCTCAAGCAAAGCCGCCGCCAATGAGAAATGCATCCCGCACGGCGGCGGAGCAGGAAGTCCGCTCGATCACAACAGGTCGAAGCTCGCCGCCGTCAGTTCTGGTGGCGTACCGATGAATGTCGCGATCAACCGCGAACCGCCATTCGCAGATCCGTTTACATCAAGAAAGAGCTTTCCCGTCTCGGTATTGTAGATCAGCCGGTCTTCCGCGCTCTCGGCCAGGCCGGTCGTATTGGCAACAAAGAGTGCAGCATCGAGATCTCCTCCTGCTATTACAGCCGCTTTGTCACCGGCACTGAAGCCCGGGCCGAAGAGGCGCGTTTCGATAATGAGGAGATCATCGGAAAAGTCGATTATCACGTCCCGGTCTGCTTTATCAGGAGATAGGTAAAAACGATCGTAGTCGGCGCCGCCCGTCAATCTGTCGATGCCCTTGCCGCCGATAATATGATCGAAGCCATCCCCGCCGATCAGGGTGTCGTTGCCTGCACCGCCGTCCAGAATATTGTAGTCACCATCACCGGTAATGATATCGTCGAACCTGCTTCCGATGACGTTCTCGAAACTGGTGAACTGGTCGCCCTTGGCGTCTCCACCTTTGGCAACACCGCTTTCGAGGTTGATCGTCACGCCCTTCCTGGAACTCGCATAGGAAAGTGTGTCGCTGCCAATGCCGCCAATCAGCGTGTCGCCGCCGATACCGCCTTCGAAACTGTTCGAAAGGTCGTTGCCCGTCAGGACATCGCGAAAGCGCGAGCCGATCGCGTTCTCGAACGACAGGAAGATGTCGCCGGTTGCGTGGCCCCCCTGGGCCGTATTGTCCGACAGATCGATTGCGACGGCTGCGTTCGATGCCGCATAGGAAAGCGTGTCGCGTCCCTCGCCCCCAGCGAGCATATCCGTGCCCGCCCCGCCAGCGACCGTATCGTTGCCGGTGCCGCCATCGAGATCGTCCACACCGTTCCCACCGTCGATGACATCGTTGGCTTCGCCACCGGAGATCGTATCGCTGCCGGCGCCGCCGCTCAGCCTGTCGCTGCCGGTTTCCCCGAAAAGAGCGTCGTTGCCGTCACCCCCCGCGATCTTGTCATTGCCGTTTCCGCCCGAAAGCGTGTCGTTTCCGTTCGCCCCCGAAATCGTGTCGAAACCCAATCCGCCTTCGAACGTGTCCCTCTTCGAAGTGCCTCCGAACTTCTTGCGGGCCAATGCGCCGTAATAATCGTCCGAAACGTCGAGCAAAGCTTCGGTGTAGTCCTCCTCCACCGCCTGCTGGCCATAAAAGCGGCTCACGATCTCTCCCGTTGCCTGGTCGATGATCAGGCACGTGGGATAGCCCCTGAGATCGACGCCGCGGAGCAGGTCCACGGCCGTCTGCATATCTCCGTTTGAGGTCACGACCGGGTCCGTGAGGTCATATTTTGCTCGCCAATGAAACGCGTTGGCAGTCGTGGCCATTCGCCCGGCATCATTCTCCAGTATTATCTCGGCGAAGGTGAACCCGTCTCCGACGTTTGCCATAACCTCAGGAAGTACCATCGCCGCCGCAGTGCATGGTGCACACCACTGGGCGCAGAAGGTAAGGACCATCAAGCCTTTACCTTCGCCCCGCAACGAGAAGGCTTCGCCATCCGCATCCGTAAACGTCAGATCGGGAACCACTTCACCGACCTCGTTGAACGCGCCGACGGCAGTGAAATCGCCCGGGGAGACCGAAGTCACGAACTCAGTGAGGTCTATTGCCGGGCCTGTCTCGGCCAAGGCCTCTTCGAGCGGTGTCGCAAGCACCTTCTGCTGGTAGAAACCGGCGCCGATCAGTCCCGTTGTCTCTTCCGTTGAAGCAACGATGTCGACGTCGGTCGTACCAGCCAGCCGATGCAGGGCCTTGAAAGGCATGGTGGAAACCTCGAGGCCAGACAAGAAGGCATACGTGTCCATCAGGTCGTAAACCGCCGCTTGAGCTTCCTCGGAGCCAGGATCCGCCAGATGAAGTAGACTCACGCCTTCGGACAGCCCCTCGAGCGGGCCATCGTACCCATCGAGGCACACGATGCGTATGTCGAGATCGTGCCCGGCAGTCTCCGCCGCGGCCAGCAGGGCATTGGCTTGGCCGATCGTCGCCTGTATCTGCGGCGGCATGGTGCCGACACCATAGTCGGCATGGTCGAGCACGAAGACGATTGTTTCATTATCCCCGTCGAAGACATCGTTCGCGGCAACCGAATCCCCGTTCTGGTCCGCAAGCGACAGTGCCAGAAGCTTTCCATAGAGACTGTAGTCGATATCCCGCCGGAATTCGGCCGCTCCGATATCGACCGTGCCATTGTTGATTCGATCGTAGCCACGCGCATCGTAGGGCAAGGGGTCGATCGACGAAGAGTCACCGTCGAGATCAAGAAAATCCTGGGGAATCGCTGCATTGCTTCCAGCGTCGATCAGCACGCTGCCCGGGAGGATGCCAATGGTCTGAACCGTTCCGCCGTTGTCCGCGAGTGCGCCGAGCCCCAGCTGCGCTATATTGAGCAGGTTCGATTGGCTGGTAGTGATGATCGGACTCGTTGAGAATGCGCTCTTGATCGCTGAGAAGAGCGTGCCTTCCACGTCATCCGGGGTCGAGAAATCGGGTCCGCTAATATTGAGGGCAATCACCGAATTCGCGACAGTGATGGTCGAGCCCAGATTTCGAATACCGCCACCGCCGCCGTCCAGGGCAGACCAGTTGTCGGAAATGGTGCTGTTGTAGATGTCCAGATTGGAGGTCCAGGTGCTTATCCCCCCGCCCCCGTTTGTTGCATCGTTGAAGTAGAATGTCGAATTGACGATCGTCGTATCGCTGTCCGACATGAACAGGCCGCCGCCCTCCTCACCAGAAACGTTGTGATGGAGGAGCGAATTGACGATCTCCACCTCCGCGCCATAGGCCCTGATCGCGCCTCCGTAAGAATCGGATTTGCTATTCTGGATCGTGGTGTCGAGAATAGTCAGCTTGCCGATATCCCAGGCGCGCACCGCACCACCATGATCGGCCGAATAGCCGTTGGTCAGGGTCAGGCTCTTCAGCGCCACATCCGTTGTGGCGCCGGTTATGTTGACGATGCGGCTAGCGTCGTTTCCCGAGATCGTGATGTCGGCCTTGTTGTCGTCATTGATATCACCGTCGATCGTGAGGTCATCCGTGATCGACAGTTCGGACGACAGGACGATGGTCCCGCCGCCCACACCCGCGGCAAAGGTAATCGTATCGGCATCCGTATCGGCATTGGCGAGCGCGATGGCCTCGCGCAGTGAAAATACGCCGTCGTTCTCATCGACCACATCCGCTGTCGTGGTCACAATATGCGTCGCCATGCCATTCTCCCCGCTCAAGAATACCGGCGCTCAGTCCCCCAGCGCGAGTGCGTTTAAATTTTTGTTGCATTTGTTCGCCGGCAAAATCCGCCGGAAATTCTTCTGCTCAATGAAGTAATCACGAATTTCTATTTGAATGCACAATATACAAAGCCATTCCGGTTGCAAGCCCGCGCAAACTGGCGGTCTCGACCCGTACCGAAAAGTCGCGCCATCCACTTTGCAAACCCCTCCATAGCGCCTATATAGCAAGTGCCGGCTTGCCGGCTATGGTGATAAACGAGCGGTGAAATAAACCTATTGGACCCGGGGGCGGTACCCGGCGCCTCCACCAGAAACCGTTGGAAAAGAACGGCTTCTAATGGGGGCGAAATAGGATCGACAAGGGCGTAAAGATCGTCTTTTTACTCGGCATTGTACCACCGTTATCGGGCTAAAATTGTAGTTGCAAACGACAACTATGCTGAAGCACGTCTCGCTGCTTAATCGCAGTGTGACACTTCAAATCAAGTCCTTGCGGGTAGCACTGTAAGGCGGGGTTCGGAGGCACCTGGCAACAGAAGCCTTCACTTTCTCTCGCCCCTGTTTATGGTTTTTGACGGCCCCGGACACCTTGGCGGCGCATGAAAAGCTTTGCCAAACCATCATTAAATGGCATAGTTAGCCCCAACTCACAGACTAAAATACGGGAATCATCATGGGGCAGGACCATATCCGCTACGACATCTTGGCACAGGACGCGCTGCGTGGCGTGATCCGCAAGGTCCTGTCGGAAGTGGCCGCCACCGGTTCCCTGCCCGCCGATCACCATTTCTTCATCACCTTCCTCACCGAGGCGCCCGGCGTGCGCATCTCGCAGCACCTGAAGTCCAAGTATCCCGAACAAATGACGATTGTCGTCCAGCACCAGTTCTGGGATCTGAAGGTCTATGACGGCTATTTCGAAATCGGCCTGTCCTTTTCCGACAAGCCGGAGAAGCTCACCGTCCCCTTCAGTGCCGTACGCGGTTTCTATGACCCCTCTGTGAATTTCGAGCTCGAATTCGATGTCTCGCTTGCCGAGGAGGCGGAAGGGGGCGCCGAGATCACCGCCTATCCTGAGCCCCAGGCTTCGGAAATCCAGATCGTCTCCGTTGAAAAGATCGAAGGTGAAGCCGAGGCAAAACCCGCCGGCGGCTCCGTCGTGTCCCTCGATTCCTTCCGCAAGAAAAACTGAGGCGGCGTCAGTGTCGGCCGATGTCATCAATCTGAGACAGGCGCGCAAGCAGAAGGCCCGCGCGGAAAAGGAACAGACCGCCGCCGAAAATCGCGCCCAGTTCGGCCGTGCCAAGCATGAAAAGGCCGTGACCCGCGCGCTCAAGGCCAAGGTCGACAAGGCGCTCGACCAGGGCAAGCTGGAAAAGCCGGAATAGGCTTTCGCATCGCACTGCGGTCGAATTGAAATCCCAATTTGAATGAATGCTGACCCGATCCGGTCGTCATAAAACTGTTGAGAATCAAATCATTCGTACGCGTGTCTGATTCAAAATCAGAACCTTAGCCGCACTTGAATCAATTTCTTATCGGCCGTTCATCGCCGCGCAATTCCGATCACCCTGCCGATATGCTTGGTCCTCGGCAACGTACGATGATAGCGCAGCATCGTCTGGATATCACTGGCAGCCTGCTCGGAAAAACGCACCACACGCGGCGTATCGCGCGCGGCCGTCAGATCAACGTGCAGCAGCAGGCTTTCCGATGTCGCCGAAAGCCAGCCGTCGGAATGAAAGAGTTCCTGATAGACATGCAGGCTTTTCGCATCGGCATCGAGCAGTCGGAAGCTGGCGCGCACCTCCGACCCGGCCTTCAACTCGCGCAGATAGGTCACGTGCGCCTCGGCCGTCACCAGCGTCTTGTCCTCGGCCCGCCGATACTGCTCGCCCAGCTTCAGGATATCGACCGCCGCTTCCGATGCGCGGTCGAAAAGCACGTTGTAATAGGCCATGTTGAGATGGTCGTTATAGTCGATCCACGCATCCTCGACCGTCATGAGAGGGCTGATGATGGGGGTATCGAAATGCGCGGGTTCGGACATCGAGGAAAAGATTCTCCGGCTGGACAAGGTGGCCTATCTGGCACATTACTTCGCACCGATCCAAACACAAAGCGTTGAAAATTCAAGGGCAGTCACATGGGCATTTCAGGCATCCGTCTGGGGAAACGCAACGAGGAAGGGCTGAAATCGGCGGCATCCGTCCTCAAGCAGATATATGGCGAACGTTTCCAGACCGGCCAGGCGATCCGCGCCCAGCACGCCCACACCACGACATGGGTGCCGCCTCAACTGCCCGACGGCGTACTTTTCGTGGAATCGAAGGACGACGTCCTGAGCGCCGTCCGTATCGCTACGGAATACCGCGTGCCGATCATTCCCTTCGGCACCGGCTCCTCGCTCGAAGGCCAGGTCAATGCGCCCTCCGGCGGTTTCTCGCTGGATTTCTCGCGCATGAACCGCCTCATCGAAGTCAATGTCGAGGACCTCGACTGCACCGTCGAGCCGGGCATAACGCGCGAGGACCTCAACATCCAGCTTCGCGACACCGGCCTGTTCTTCCCCATCGACCCCGGCGCCAATGCCTCGATCGGCGGCATGACGGCAACCCGCGCCTCCGGCACCAACGCCGTCCGCTACGGCACGATGAAGGACAATGTGCTGGCCGTCACCGCCGTGACCTCGGATGGCGAAGAGATCCGCACCGCCCGCCGCGCCCGCAAATCGTCGGCGGGCTACGATCTCACCCGTCTCTTCGTCGGCTCCGAAGGCTCGCTCGGCGTCCTCACATCCATCACGCTCCGGCTCCAGGGCATTCCCGAACAGATCGCCGGCGGCTATTGCAGCTTCCCGACGGTGCGCGAGGCGTGCGAAGCGGTGATCATGACCATCCAGCTCGGCATTCCGGTCGCCCGCATCGAGCTGATGAACGCGTTGCAGGTGCGCGCTTGCAACGCCTATTCCGGCCTGTCGCTCCCCGAGGCTCCATCCCTCTTTCTCGAGTTCCATGGCTCGCCCGCTTCGGTGAAGCTGCAGTCCGAAGCCTTCGGCGAAGTCGCCAGCGACAATGGCGCCAGCGGCTTCGTCTGGTCGGCCAATCCCGAGGAGCGGGCGAAGATCTGGAAGGCGCGGCACGACGTCTACTGGTCGGCCAAGGCGCTGAGACCAGGCGCCAGCGCAATCGCCACCGATGTTTGCGTGCCGATTTCGCGGCTTGCCGAATGCGTTTCCGCCACCGAGGCCGATATCGACGAACACGGGCTGATCGCCCCGATCGTAGGCCATGCCGGCGACGGCAATTTCCACGTCTCGCTGGTGATCGACGACCATGATCCCACCGAGGTCGCAGGCGCGGAGGCCTTCATAAACCGCCTCAATACCCGCGCGCTCGACATGGACGGCACCTGCACCGGCGAGCACGGCATCGGCCAGGGCAAGCAGGAATTCCTCGAGGGCGAACTCGGCGGCTCGGTCGAGATCATGCGCCGCATCAAGCGCAGCCTCGACCCGCTCAATATCTTCAACCCCGGCAAGATCTTCGCCCTCGACTGAGACGCATTGGTGCTTGCACCACGGGCGAAATTCCCTAAACCTAGCGCCAGCAAGTTTTGGAGTTGAATCGTGCTCGGGCGCATTTTCGTAGTCATTGGAGGGCTTGTCGCGATCGTTCTGTTCGCCGCTCTCCTTGCGCCCCTGTTCATCGACTGGACCGATTTCCGCCACGATTTCGAAAGGCAGGCAAGCCGCATCATCGGCAAAAAGGTCGTGGTCCACGGCACTGTCGATGCCCGCCTCTTGCCCTTCCCCTCGGTCACCATGAACGATGTCCGCGTCGGTGAGGATGGCAGCGGCCAGGCCCTGGTCACCGCCGAGCGCTTTTCGATGGAATCCGAACTCGCGCCCTATCTCTCCGGCGAAGCGCTGATCTATAACATGCGCATCGAGAACCCGAAGATCCGTCTCAAGCTGACCGGCGACGGCACCTTCGACTGGGTCAAGACAGGCACACCGGAGATCCCCGCCTCCAACGTCGTGCTCGAACATGTCACGATCGTGGGCGGCGATATCCTGTTCATCGACGAACAGACAGGCCGCAACCGCCATCTCACCGGCCTTAACATGGAACTATCCGCCAAGACGCTGGCCGGGCCGTGGAAGGTCGCGGGCAAGGGTGCGATCGATGGCCGGACCGGCAGCTTCGTGATCAACACGTCGACGCCCGACAAGGGCAGGATCCCGCTCAAGGTCCGGCTGCTGCCGGACAATCCCTCGCTGGTGGCCGAGATGGAAGGCGTGATCGGGCTCACCGATTTCCGGCCGGAATACAAGGGCGCCTTCAACATCCGCGAGAAGTTCCGCACCGAGACCGACGCCGAGAATGCCACCAATCCCGACCTGAAATCGGCCGCGCCCCGCATCGCGGGCGAGTTCGAACTGCTCAACGACCGCCTGCGCATCCCCAAATATGAATTCAAGATGGGCGACCCCGTCGATCCCTATATCGTCAACGGCGAGGCGACGATCGATGCCGGACGCAACCCGGAATTCCTCGTCAAGGCGGAGGGCCACCAGATCGACATGAGCCGCCTCGGCGGCAACAGCGAGGGCACGACGGAAGCCACCGCCATCCCGCTCTCCGATCGCATCCGTGCGTTCCTGACGCTTGCCGCCGATATTCCGGTGCCTGATCTGCCCGGCAGGGCCAGCATCAGCCTGCCCGGGCTGATCGCGGGTGACACGACCATTCGCGACATCAAACTGGAGGTCCGGCCCGCCGGCGACGGCTGGCAGATCGACCAGGCCGAGGCGCAGCTGCCCGGCCGCACGACGCTTTCCGCCAAGGGCAAGCTGACGCTGATCGGCGCCCAGTCCTTCGAAGGCGATCTCCTGCTCGCCTCCAACCAGCCCTCAGGCTTTGCCGAATGGGTCACGGGCTCGGTGCCGGATTCGATCCGCAAGCTCAAGTCGGCCGGCTTCTCGGCCAATGTCAGCCTGACGCCTGAACTCCAGCGCTTCGAAAAGCTCGAAATCGGTTTCGGTCCGGCGATGCTCAGGGGCCGGCTGGAGCACGAGTCCGAGGGCGACAAGCCGCCCTCGCTTTCGCTCGACCTCGCGGGCAATGCCTTCGATCTCGACACCATGCTGGCGCTTGGCGGCCTGCTGACCGGGGAGGCCAATACCGGCTCGCTCTTCGATCATCGCATCGCGGCCCGCCTGAAGGTCGATGAATTCCGCGCCTTCGCGCTCGACGCGCAAGGGCTGGACGCAACCTTCACCATCGCCAACGGCGCGCTCGGTGATGTCCGCGCCTCGATCAAGAATTTCTACGGCGCCGCAATCGATATCCAGGGCGGCGTCGCCGACCTCACCGGCTCACCGAAAGGCGGGGCGAAAATATCGCTGAAGGCGACCGACCCCTCCGCCTTCTTCCGCCTGCTTGCCGACCGGTTGCCGAAACACCCGGCGCTCGAACGGCTCGCTGCCAATGCGCAATATTACGAGGGCAGCGATTTCGCGCTCGACGTCAAGCTCGGCCTCGGTGACTGGCCGGTCGAGGCCAAGCTCACCGGCATTGCCCATGGCAGCCGCTTCACCGCCAACCTCGCCAGCCAGACCCTCAATCTCGCCGACCCGCAGGGCCTCACGCTTGATGCCTCGATAGAGAACCCGGATGCCTGGGTCATGCTCGGCCAGGCCGGCCTGCCGACCATGCAGTTCGACGCCGACCAGGACGGTCTTCTGAGCCTCAAGGTTGAGCAATCCGCCGATGCCGATCCCCAGGTCGCGCTGAAATATTCCTCCGGCACGACGACGATCGAAGTCGATGGCTCCGCCCGCCTCGATGCCGCCAATTTCCTCGATGGCTCCTATGCGATGACGATCGACAGCGGCGACATCGCGCCCTACCTCGTCATGTCAGGCATTGCACTGCCCCAATTGGCCGATGGCCTCTCGCTCAATTCCACGGCCAGCATCTATGCCACGCCGGATGGCGTCAGCATCGACAATCTCAAGGGCAGCGCCGACAACAACACGTTCCAGGGCGTGCTGACCCTCGACCGTAAGGCCGCCGACACCCGCTTCGGTGGCGAGCTGACGCTCTCCACGGTCGATTTCGGCTGGCTTGCCGAGGCGGTGTACGGGCCTGTGACTGAACCCCTCACCAGCCAGTTGTCCCGCATCGACATGCCGAAGGACGCGGGGCTCCCGCTCAATGTCGATCTCTCGCTTACATCAGGCCAGTTCCATCTCGGCGCGCTCGGCGATATCAAGAATTTCAGCGGCAAGCTCAAATCCGATCGCGGCAAGATCGAACTGATCGACGCCACCGGCAAGCTTGCCGACGGCAATTTCTCCGGTCATGCCGAACTCGGCAATATCGATGGCAACGGCTATCTGCGGACCCAGATGAAGGTGACCGGCGCGACTCTCGCCACCGCCTTCTGGCAGTATGACAGGAAGCCCACAGCCTCGGCGCGCTCCAACCTCACCTTCGCGCTCGATACGACCGGCACCAGCGCGGTCACGATGCTTCAGAGCGCCACCGGCTCGGGTACGCTCGGCCTTACCGACCTCTCGATCAGAGGCCTGGACGGCAAGGTCTTCCCTGATATCCTCAAGGCCGCCGATGCCGTCGATGGCGAACTCACGGAGCAAGCGGTGATGCCTGCCATCGAGAAAAGCCTGCTCGACGGCAGCACTGATATCGCCAAGTTGGATATCCCCTTCAACATCGCCGGCGGCCGGCTGCGCGCCGCCAATATCGCCGGCGCCAATGCCGAACTTGGTTTCGAAGGCGAAGCCGATATCGGGCTTCTCGACGGCGAGATCGCCGCCAGCATCGCGCTCGCCTTCAAACCCGGCGAAGATACGTTGACCGGCGCCGATCCTTCGATCCGCCTCGGCTGGGAAGGTCCACTCGCCGCCCCGCGCCGCACGATGGATATCACCGCGCTCACAAGCTTCCTGTCGCTGCGCAGGTTCGAGCAGGAGCGCCGCCGGGTGGAGATCCTGCAGGCCAATATTGCCGAGAAGCAGCGGCTGCGCCGTGAAGCCTCGCTCTACCGTTATCTCGACGCCGAGCGCGCGCGGATCGAACAGAAGCGGATCGACGACGCGCGGCTTCTCGAACAGGCACAGGAAGCATTGAAGGCGCAAGCGCAAGCCGAGGAGGCGAGGCGCAAGTCCGAGCTGGAAAAGCGGGAGAAACAGGAAAACCCGTCAAACAACAACAAGAGCGACACTACGCCGACGCTCGATCTATCGCCGGATGTGCTCAACCAATGAAGCATAGTCCTCGATTGCCGGCGCCCTACCTGCGCCGCATCTGGATCGATCAGATGGGCGCCATCGAGAAGGACGCCTACCCTTTCACCGTGCCGCTTTTTGCCAAGGGCAGGTTCGAGTTCAACTTTGAACGCGCTATCACGATTATCGTCGGTGAGAACGGCACCGGCAAATCCACGCTCCTCGAAGCCATCGCCGGCCTTGTCGGCTTCGACCAGTCGGGCGGCGGCAACGGCTACCGGCCGATGGACCACAGCCGCTCGCTTGAGAAGTCAGGAGACGTGCTCGGCCGCCATTTCCGCGCCAGCTGGCTGCCGAAAGTGACATCTGGCTGGTTCTTCAAGGCGGAGACATTTTTCTCGGTCGCCCGTTACCTCGACATCGCCGCACTCGACGCAGACAAGCCGCCACCGGATTTCCTCTCCCATTCCCACGGCGAAGGCTTCCTGCGCTTCTTCCACGAACGCTGCCAGCGGCGCGGCGTCTTCATCTTCGACGAACCCGAAGCCGCGCTGTCGCCGCAGCGCCAGATCGAATTCCTCAAACTCCTGAAAGACATCCAGCGCGCCGGCCAGTCCCAGATCGTCATCGCCACCCATTCGCCGCTGCTGATGGCATTTCCCGACGCATCGCTCTGGGAAATCAAGCGCGACCGCCTCGACCCGATCGAGTTTCGCCAGACCAGCCACTACGAGATTTACCGGGCATTTCTCGACAATCCAGAGCGGTATCTCACGCAGGCGCTTGAGAGTTAGAGACTACTTCTCCCAAATAGGTTTGCGCTGCATCAACGCCTGTAGTCCGGGATTTTGCTGCTGTGTCTGATCCAACATCGCTTTGAAAACGTCCCATTCCTCCGGATCGAACACGAATTGCCGTTCGTCCAGACGCCGGTTGATTGCTTCGTCCTCTTCGGTTTTCGAAATTTTTGACGACATATCCAGTTCCTGGATCAACTCGCGTTCAGAGGCATCCTACTTCAGAAATCGCGTCGATGCTATGCTCGGCACCCTGCACATCCTTCAACACAAACACCCGCAACGCCGAGGATAGATTGTAGCTGTCCGGCCGCTCATCATCCACATCTGCGATCAGCGATGCCAGCGATCGTCCACGCCGCGCCGCGATGTCCTTGAGTGCGGCGAAGAACTCCTCCTCCAGCGAGAAGCTCGTCCGGTGGCCGTGGAGCGAAACGGAATATTTGCGCACCATCGCCGCGGAACCGCTACTGTGCGGCGGTCGGGATGAGTTCCTCTTCGAGGCTCATCCGGTTGCTGTTGGCGGCTTCCATCTCGCGCGTCAGCCGTTCTTCCTCGTGCGCGTGAGGCTTGGCGAAGCCCGCGAACATCTGGTAGGCAACCGGCGTGATATAGAGCGTCACCAGCGTCGCCAGGCCCAGGCCGCCGACGATGACCCAGCCGAGCGCCACGCGCGCTTCCGCGCCGGCACCGGCGGCCAGCGTCAGCGGCAGGCCGCCGAGAATGGTCGCGATCATCGTCATCATCACGGGGCGAAGGCGGATACGGCAGGCGTTGCGGATCGCCTCGCGCACGCTTTGGCCGTCGTCACGCAGCTGGTTGGCGAATTCGACGATCAGGATGCCGTTCTTGGCCATGATGCCGACCAGCATCACCAATCCGATCTGACTGTAGATATTGATCGTTTGCCCGGTCAGCATCAGTGCGAAGACCGCGCAGGCCAGACCCAGCGGCACCGTGGTCATGATGATGACCGCCGAGACGAAGCTCTCGAACTGCGCCGCCAGCACCAGGAAGATGATGACGATGGCAAAGCCGAACACGATCATCATGCCCGAGGAGTTCTGGTTGAGCGTTGCAGCCTCCGCCAGCGGCAGGACATTGACGCCTTCGGGCAGGATTTCGCGCGCGGTCTGCTGCGTGAACGCCAGCGCATCGCCCAATCCGGTCCCCTCTTTGAGCGATGCCGTGATGCCGACGGACCGCTGCTGGTTCTCGCGCGACAATTGCGGCGGGATCGACCGCTCCTTCAGCGTCGCCACCGCCGACATCGGCACGAACCGGCCGTCCCGCGTCTTGAGGAAGATGCTCTCGAGGTCCTTTGGATCGTTGATCGGATTGTCCGACGAGACCAGCGTAATATCGACACGACGGCCATCGACGAACACGTCGCCGATGCTGGTGCCGGCCAGCAGCGCCTGCATGGCCTGCGCGAGCCCCGTGATATCGATGCCGACGTCGGCCGCCTTCTCGCGGTCGATATCGACGGAGATCTGGGCCTGCGTCGGGTCGTTGTCGAGCTGTACGAGATCGAACCGACCGCTCGCATTCATCGCATCGATCATCTTGTCAGCCTGCGCATAGAGCTGGTCGTAGTCATTACCCGTCAGCGCGAAGTTGAGGCCGGAGCCGGCGCCGCGAATGCCCAGGCTGTTGGGCTGGATGATGCTGGATTGCAGCGCCGGCGCGACGCGCAACGCCTTGCGCACGTCCTCCGTGATCGCGATCTGGTTGCGCTCGCGCTTTTCCCAGGGCGCCAGCGTCAGCACCATGAAACCGGAATTGGATGAGCCGCCCTGGCCGCTGATCGTGAAGACATTGAGCACCTCGCCGGATTTCACCAGCGGCTGCAGCGCATCTTCGACCTTGCGCAACTGCGCTTCGGTATAGGCCAGGCTCACGCCCTGCTGGGCACGAGCACGCACGAGAATGGTCGAGCGGTCTTCCTTCGGCGTCAGTTCCTGGCCGAGCGAGAAATAGACCGCCACCGAGGCGAACATCATCAGCACGGAGACGGCCACCACGATGCCCGGCACCGCAAGCACCGCGGCGAGCGTCTTCTCGTAGACCTTGGCGAAAATATTGCCGAAGGTGCCCAGCACGCCGCCGTGCTCCTCGACATCATGCGCACCCAGCATGCGCGACGCCAGCATCGGGCAGAGCGTCAGCGCCACCACGCCCGACAGCATCACCGCAATTGCCAGCGTGAAGCCGAATTCGCGAAACAGCCCGCCGGCCTCACCGGGCAGGAAGGCGAGCGGCACGAAGACCGCGGCAAGCGTGATGGTGGTGGCAACGACGGCGAAGAATACCTGCGTCGTGCCGACCACGGCAGCGGCTCGCGCGCCCATGCCCTGGGCGCGGTAGCGCACGATGTTTTCCAGCACCACGATGGCATCGTCGACGACGAGACCTGTCGCCAGCACGATGGCCAGCAGCGTGAGGATGTTGACCGAGAAGCCGGCGAGATAGATCGCGGCAAGCGTGCCCACCAGGGCCACCGGCATGGTGACGGTCGGGATCAGCGTGGCGCGCAGGTTGCGCAGGAAGAGATAGATGACACCGACGACGATGACCACCGAGAGCACCAGCGACAGCACCACTTCGTGGATGGCGCCGCGAATGAAGCTCGCATCGTCGCTCGTTACCTTCATCTCCATGCCCTTGGGCAGTGTCTTGGAGAGTTCGTCCACAACCCGTCTCACGCCGTCGGAAATGTCGAGCGTATTGGACTGCGCCTGACGAATGATGCCGAGGCCGACGCCTGATATGCCGTTTGATCGCAGGGTCGACGTGCCGTCCTCGGCGCCCAGCGTCACATTGGCGACGTCGCCGAGCCGAACCTTGCCGTTGATGATGAGGGACTCGAACTCCTGCGGCGTCGTGATGTCCGAACTCGCACGCACCACGATATCGGTCGAACTGCTTTCGATCGTGCCCGCCGGCACGTCGAAGGCGGCGGTCGATAGCGCGGTGCGGATATCGGCAACCGTCATCCCGCGGCTGGCGAGCTTGGCCTGATCGAGATCGATGCGGAAGCTCTTCTGCTTTTGGCCGAAATACTGCACGTCGGCGACGCCCTCGACGGAGGCGAGCCGGTTCTCGATCACGTCCTCGATATAGACGGTCAGGTCCTCCGCCTTCATGCTCGAGGAGGTCACCGCGATACGCAGCACCGGCTGGGAATCGGCATCCGCCTTGATCACGCGCGGGGCGATCGTGCCGTCGGGCAGGTCGTCGGTCACCCGGGCCAGCGCGTCGCGCACGTCGGCCGCGGCGACCGCGAGATCGGTCGTATCGGAGAATTCCAGTGTCACGCGGCTGTTGCCGAAGGCCGAAACCGAGGATACCGATTTCAGGCCCGTCACGCGCGCCACCGCGCCTTCGATCGTGTCGGTCACCTCGCGGTCCATCGTCTCGGGCGCAGCGCCGTCGAGATCGGTGCGGACCGTGATCACCGGCCGGTCGATGGATGGCAGCTCGCGCACCTCGATGCCGTTGAAGGCGGCGAGGCCCGCCACCACGATCAGCGTGTTGAGAACGAGCGCCAGGATCGGCCGCCGCACGAAGAGCGAGGCGGAGAAGGCTTCCTTGATGCGACCCGTCGGGCTCAAGGCTTCACCGTCGCTGCGGCATCCGCCACCTTGTTGTTGTCCTCACCGAAAATCTTCACGATCGCGCCGGCCTTGAGCTGCTGCAGTCCCTCGATGACGATCCTGTCGCCCGGCTTGACCTCCCCTTCGACCAGCACGTCGTCCTGATTGCGCTGGATGATCGCGGCCGAAACACGCTCGACCTTCTTTTCAGCATTCACCCGCCAGACATAGGAACCGTTGCTGTCCCACTGGATCGCAAGCGGACTGACCGAAGGCCATGTATCGCCGGGCAGATTGACCACCACCTCGAAGGACTGTCCCGCCCGAAGTTCGTCATCCTTGTTGGCGATCGCCGCCCGCACATGCAGCGTGCGGCTCGCCGGGTCGATACGGTTGTCGATCGCTTCTATATGACCCTGAAAGCTCTTGCCGGCCCGCGCGATCGGCCGGGCAGTGACCTCCTGGCCTTCCTTGATCAGGCCCGTGAACCGCTCGGGCACCCAGAAGTCGACCAGCAGTTTCGAGCGGTCGTCGAGCGTCACCAGCGGCGTGCTCACGGTCACGTAGTCGCCGACTTCGACATTGACGATGCCGGCTATGCCATCGATCGGCGCACGCACCTGCCGGCGTTCGAGGGCAAGCTCGGAGGCCGAAACCGCCAGCCGCGCCGAGTCCACCGCCGTCTGCGCCAGCTGGTAGTCGGCACGGGAAATGATCTTTTTGAGGTCCTCGTTGCGGGTCAGCGTATCCTGGGCGGATTTCATCGCCACGCGCGCCTGCTCGACTGCGATTTTCTCGACATCGGCATCCAGCTGCGCGATCACGTCGCCGGCCTTCACCCGTTGCCCCGGCTTCACCTCAAGCTGCGCGATCTGGCCGGAGACGAGCGGCGTCACCGCGACGGAACGGATCGCATCGCCATCGCCGATGGCGCGCAGGCTGTCGTTGATCTTGCCCTGTTCGGCCGCCTTCACCACCACGGTCTGGTCGCGGCCGGCGTTGCGTCGGTTGCCACCCTCGGGCGCTTTCGCGGTCGGGGTCTCGCGGGCCACCAGCTGGACCACCGCCTCCGGCATGCCGACCTGTCGCGCAAGCGTTGCCGATCCCGGCATGAAATGCATCAGGATCAATGCGCCCACGACCAAAAAAACAAGTCCTGTCAGCAGCTGGGTTACGATTCTCATACAATTCTCCGGCCCAAACCAGTGTATCTCGTCCCCCCATTTCTTATCTTTCATTACGTATCGGCGGGCAAGATTGATTTGCCACATGGATGAAATGTAATGTAATCGTGAACCGGAAAAGCGAACAAATCGTGACCAGGCTTTGCCAAGACCCGCCGAATCATGCATGGGAAACCCGATGATATCAGGCTTTGACGACATTCCCTTCTTCGATGAAGAGCCGGTACCCCGGCAGCAGAAGCCCGACGTGGAGCCGGTGCCCGAGCGCCCGTCCGGGCCGAGCGGCCTGGCTGCCCGTGCCATGGCCGCCCGCAACGGCGCCCGCCCTCGCCCGTCCTATCTCGAAGGCCTGAACCCCGAACAGCTGCGCGCCGTCGAAACGCTCGATGGCGCGGTCCTGGTGCTGGCCGGCGCCGGCACCGGCAAGACGCGCGTGCTGACCACCCGCATCGCCCATATCCTGGAGACCGGCCGCGCTTACCCGAGCCAGATCCTCGCCGTGACCTTCACCAACAAGGCCGCGCGCGAAATGCGCGAACGCATCTCCCATCTCGCGGGCGAAGCGGTCGAGGGCATGCCCTGGCTCGGCACGTTCCATTCCATCGGCGTGAAATTCCTACGCCGCCACGCCGAACTCGTCTCGTTGAAATCGGATTTCACGATCCTCGACACCGACGACGTCGTCCGCCTGATCAAGCAGTTGATCGTCGCCGAAGGGCTGGACGACAAGCGCTGGCCGGCCAAGCAGTTCGCGCTGATGATCGACGGCTGGAAGAACAAGGGCCTCGACCCCGACCAGATCCCGGAAGGCGATTCCCGCGCCTTCGCCAACGGCAAGGGCCGCGCCCTCTACACCGCCTACCAGAACCGGCTGCGCACGCTGAACGCCTGCGATTTCGGCGACCTGCTGCTCCACCCGATCCGCATCCTCAAGAACAACCCGGATATCCTCGCCGACTACCAGAGCCGCTTCCGCTACATCCTGGTCGACGAGTATCAGGACACCAATACGGCGCAGTATATGTGGCTGCGGCTGCTGGCGCAGAAGCCGCGCAAGGCTGCGAGGGACGACCAATCGGCCGAAGGCCGCAAGCCCGAACGGGCGTCCGAGCTCCACCGCGACGCCATCGGCGCGCAAAACAAGGATGGCCGAGGCCCCCGCGGAGCCGGTGAGCAAAGCGAACTCGGCGCGAGCGCAAAAGAATCGCAGCAAATTAATATTTGCTGCGTCGGCGATGACGATCAGGCGATCTACGGCTGGCGCGGCGCCGATGTCGACAACATCCTGCGCTTCGAGAAGGATTTCCCCGGCGCCGCCGTCATCCGGTTGGAGCGCAACTACCGCTCCACCGCCCATATCCTGGGCGCATCCGGCCACCTGATCGCCCACAATGAAGGCCGGCTCGGCAAGACGCTGTTCACCGAACAGGACGATCCCGACCACGAAAAGGTGCAGGTTCACGCCTCGTGGGATTCGGAGGAGGAAGCCCGCGCCATCGGCGAGACGATCGAGCAGTTGCAGCGCCAGCAACACAAGCTCAACGACATCGCGATCCTCGTCCGCGCCTCGTTCCAGATGCGCGAATTCGAAGACCGGTTCGTGACGCTCGGCCTGAATTACCGCGTCATCGGCGGCCCGCGGTTCTACGAGCGGCTCGAAATCCGCGATGCCATGGCCTATTTCCGCCTCGTCTGCCAGCCGGCCGACGACCTCGCCTTCGAGCGCATCGTCAACACGCCCAAGCGCGGCCTCGGCGACACGACGCTTCGCTTCCTGCATGATTACGCCCGCTCGCGCGACATCCCCATCCTCCAGGCCTCCGCCGATATCGTCGAGACCGAGGAGCTGAAGCCCAAGCCGCGCAAGGCGCTTTTCGACGTCGTACAGAATTTCCAGCGCTGGCAGAAGGCGCTGGAGACCATCCCGCACACGGAACTCGCCGAACAAATCCTCGAGGAATCCGGCTATACCGACATGTGGAAGGCCGACAAGACGGCCGAAGCGCCGGGCCGGCTGGAAAACCTGAAAGAACTCGTGCGCTCGATGGAGAGCTTCGAATCCCTACGCGGCTTCCTCGAACATGTGTCGCTGGTCATGGATGTCGAGCAGAACGCCTCGCTCGATGCAGTCTCGATCATGACGCTGCATTCCGCCAAGGGCCTGGAATTCGACACCGTCATCCTGCCCGGCTGGGAGGAAGGCCTGTTCCCGCACCAGCGCGCGCTCGATGAAGGCGGCCGCTCGGGCCTGGAGGAAGAGCGCCGCCTCGCCTATGTCGGCATTACGCGGGCCAAGAAGCGGCTCCACATCTGGTTCGTCTCCAACCGCCGCATCCACGGCCTCTGGCAATCGACCATCCCGTCGCGTTTCCTCGATGAACTCCCCGCCGACCACGTCGAAGTCGCCGAGGTCGAACAGAGCTACGGCGGCTACGGCCGCGCCAACCCCTACGGCCAATCCCGCTTCGATCGCCAGGAACCCTTCGCCTCCGGCTACACCTCACCCGGCTGGCAGCGCGCCCAGGCCAACAAGACCGACGCCACCCGCAACAACTGGGGCAACCGCTCCGGCCACCAGGTCGAACGCATCGGCTATGGTGAAGCAGGCCCGACGGGCAAGGTGATCGCGGGGGAACTGGTGGCGAAATCGAAGATCGACACGCCGAGCGATTTTACAGTCGGCGACCGTGTGTTCCACATCAAGTTCGGCAACGGCAACGTGGCGGGGATCGAGGGGAATAAGCTGACGATCGATTTCGATCGGGCGGGGCAGAAGCGGGTGCTGGACGGGTTTGTGGAGCGGGTGTGATGGTGGGAACACGGCAGAAGTCAGCCATCGAACTAATAGCGCAGACATCCGCAATCGACTTTCTTGATTACATGCGTCTAGCGCGGGATCACTGGTGGACCGATTCCGCTCAAGACTGGGTCTTCCGTGGTGTTTCGAATGCGGCGTATAATCTCTTACCAACAGCACTTCGACCGATAACCGACGAGCCGAAGACGCAGTTAAAGGAAGAGCGCAGGAAACTGTTAGATCGAGAAAAATCGAAAGACCCAAGTAAACCGGAATTTGAATATTGGCATCTGGCAATGCGTGAAGGTGTAAAATCATTCATTGAAGAAGCCATGCAATTTGGACACCGATTTCCGCATGGAACTACGATAGTCTTACATGACGATCCTCAATTTTCAATAGCGCAGCATCATGGAATTCCAACATTTTTGCTCGATTGGACTTTCAACCCTCTCGTCTCAGCATTCTTTTGTTGCGAAGGTTGGTGCGAAAAAAACAAACCTGACGTGGCGATTTGGTGCCTGAACGATAGTCTGCGTCAGAAAACTGCCCCGGGCTATATGGCCGAGAACTGCAGAGAAACAGACCTCGAAAAGGATTGTTTCGCAGCGTTTGGTTGCCAATTGATCGTTCCACAAAGAGGCATCAGTGAATACCTTTTGGCTCAATCCGGTGTGTTCACGTGGATAGAAGGTAAATATGAAAATGGCATTTGGCTTGGCGCCGATCAGATTTTGGAAAAACACGAGTTTGACGAGCCATTCCTTAGGAAGATTACACTTCCAGGTGCTGAAGTTCCGGCGTTGAAAAAACTCTTGGATCGGGAGGGCATGTCGCTTGCCCGGTTGATGCCAACTCTTGACAATATTGCGCGCACTGCACGCAGCCGATGGTAGTCCGCCGCTGACCAATTTTGAAGGTAGATTGGCGACCGCGTGTTCCACATCAAGTTCGGCAATGGCAATGTGGCGGGGATCGAGGGCAACAAGCTGACGATCGATTTCGATCGCGCCGGGCAGAAGCGGGTGCTGGACGGGTTTGTGGAGCGGGTGTAGCTGTAAATTTTAAGAAGACTCGCGAATTGAAACCGGATCGGTGAAATTGATAGCAATCCTTTCGTGATTTTTTTGAAATTTTGTCCGATCGAAAACAAAAAAATGGGCAGCAACGTCGATTGAAGAGATCTATGGGCATGGCCGACCCTATCAAACATCACTTTTTGCCAGTGTTTTATTTGAAAAATTGGTGCGCGCATGACGGAAAAATAGTAGAATTTAGCATACCGTTTGATGTCGTGAAGCCAAAGCGTGTGCATCCCCGAGGCACCGGGTACATTAACAGACTTTATGCAATTGGGGATTTGCCAGAGAGTATCTCATACGAGATCGAGAAAAACTTTCTCTCGCCGGTGGATAGTCGCGCGGCAATCACATTAGCCGCCTTTATAGGTGGCAGAGAAGTAACTGTTAATGAGCGACAAGCATGGTCTCATTTTATGATGACACTGCTAATGAGGACGCCGGCGGAGATAGCGCTGCTCAAAGAGTTTGCCCGGAAACTAAACGCCGAGATCGGGCGCAGTCTTTTCGATGTGTTTCAGCGCCACACACCCGTTGCATTGCACAATGACATTGAGCAGGGTTTTTTAGAATTCAATGCGTCTATTGTTTCTAGATCAGTCGCTCAGATTCTAAGAATCATGTCTACCGAAGAAATTGTTGACAGAATATCTCAAATGGAATGGCACGTTCTCGATATTGGCGCTACCGCACACGAATTCCTGACTTCAGATAAGCCCGTTGTCGTTGTTAGAAATGATCGGACAGCAGGTAATACTGTTATAGCTTTGCCTATTGCGCCTCGAAAACTCTTCATTGCTGCAACAGCGAAAAGTCTGATTAAAGAATTACAAAACACTAATCCAAAAAAGATATCAGAGGCGATGAACGGCGAAGTCGTCGGCGGAGCTAATAAGCTCGTCTATGGTCGCTCAGATAGCCAGTTATCTTTTATAGCAAAGCGATTAGGCAAGATCCCGACCCCTTCCTTCGTAGAAGGAATTTTGAAGGAAGCGGGCGTAAGCCTTGAAAGCATGGTTAGTTATTTTTTAGAATTCAATGACAGCAATATTAGAGAAGAAATAGAGGAGATCTTGGAGAGACATTCACATAGAAAATAACTCTCGAAAAGATGATGTAGGACAATTCCGGAGGTGCCTCATGCAGAAAATATAGCGCGGCGATCGCCAGCGCATTCACCCCCTACCCCGCATTCGCCCCCAGCGCCGCCTCCAGATCCGCAATCAAATCCCCCGGCGTCTCCAGCCCCACCGACAGCCTCAGCAAATCCGTCGGGCACGGCGTCCCCGGACCCTCGATCGATGCCCGGTGCTCGATCAGCGACTCCACGCCGCCGAGCGAGGTTGCCCGCTTCCACAGCTTCACATTCGCCGCCGTGCGGATCGCCGCCTCCTCGCCCGCCCGCACCCGCACCGACAGCATGCCGCCGAATCCGCCCGTCATCTGCCGCGCGGCGATCTCGTGCCCCGCATGCGTCGGCAGGCCGGGATAGAGCACCTCCAGGACCCTTGGGTCGGCAGCGAAATGCTGCGCCACGGCAAGCGCCGCCGCACTCATCGCCCGCACGCGCAGGTCCAGCGTCCGCATGCCGCGCATCAGCAGGAAGGCCTCGAACGGCCCGATGATCTGGCCGAGCATCGAGCGCACCCGCTTGATCCGCGCCCAGAATTCGTCCTCGCGCGCGGTGCACAGGGCCCCGGCAATCACGTCGGAATGACCGTTGAGATATTTGGTCGCCGAATGCATCACGATGTCGGCGCCGAGCGCCAAAGGCTGTGTCAGGATGGGCGTCGCCACGGTCGAATCCACCGCAAGCCGCGCGCCGGCCGCATGCGCGATCTTCGCCACGGCGGCGATGTCGGTCACCGTCCACATCGGGTTGGCCGGCGTCTCGATCCAGACAAGCTTGGTCACATCAGGTCTCACCGCGCCACGCACGGCTTCAAGATCCCCAGTATCGACGAAATCGATCTTCAGCCCCCAGCCGGTCGCATCGTTCTTCAGCCAGTTGCGCAGCGCCCAGTACATCACCGTGGGCGCCACGACATGGTCGCCGGGTGCAAGCGCCAGAAACACTGCCGTCGCCGCCGACATGCCCGAACCCAGCACCAGCGAGGCCGCCGCGCCCTCAAGCATGGTGAGAACGGCCTCGACCTCGCGCACGGTCTCGTTGTCGGCCCGGCCATAGATATTGCCGGACCTATATTGGTTGTCGGGATCGCGGATGAAGGTCGAGGTGATATGGATCGGCGGCGTCACCGCGCGGCTTCCCTCGTCGATCTTGCCCAGTGCCTGCGCCAGCAGGCTCGCCTTCGACCATTCCATCCCGTCTCTCCTGTTTGACGGGATGTCCTTAGCCAACCGGCAATCCAGTGTCAAAGCGTGGGTCAGGCAGCCTTTCTGCCCTCGATCCGGGCCGCCAGCACGCCCTCCTGCCGGGCAACGAATGCCAGCAGCCGCTCGGCATAATCCGGCACCACGGCCTCCTTGACGCTCTTCCGCGCCGCAAGCGCCTCGCGCCACGCGACCAGCTTCGGCTTGCCCGAGAACACGCCAAGATCGATCCGCCGCTCGAACCCGTCGAAATAGCGGAACACCGGCGCGAACACCGCGTCCACCAGGCTGAACGCCTCGCCCGCAAAGAACGGCCCCTCGCCCAGCACGCCTTCCAGCCGCGCGAACTTCTCGTCCACTTGCGCCAGCGCTTGGCTGAACGCCGCCTCGTCGCCCGTCGTTTCGATCGTCCAGATATGGCCAAGGATCGACGAGCCGAATTCCATCCATGCCCGATGCCGCGCCCTGATCAGCGCCTCAGTGGGATGCAGCTTCGGCTCCACTGTCTCATCGAGATATTCGACGATCACCGCACTCTCGAACAGCACCTCGTCGCCCACGACAAGCAGCGGCACCTTTCCGAGCGGCGAGATCGCCTTGAACCAATCCGGCTTGTTGGCGAGGTCGATATCGATCCGCTCGAACGGCACATTCTTCTCGGCCAGCGCGATCGACGCGCGCTGCACATAGGGGCAGAGGTCGAAGGATACGAGTTTCAAAGTCATTGTGGTTCTCCATATAAATGCACTTGCATTTATATGGATGCATATGCATCTTTTGTCAAGCTTGATGCAGATGCATGAATCTGGATAGATGGAAGAATGAAGATGCCCTCCGACCCCACGACCGACGCCTGGATCGCCCTTGTTCGTGCGCAGCAGAAAGTGCTGGGCGCTGTCGAAGCCGACCTCAAGGCATCAGGCTTCCCACCGCTCGCCTGGTACGACATCCTGCTGGAACTCCGCCGCGCCCGGCCCGATGGCCTGCGCCCCATGGATTTCGAACCGCGCCTGCTGCTCGCCCAGCACAATGTCTCGCGCCTGCTCGACCGGCTGGAAAAAGCCGGCCTGATCCGTCGCGCGGCGCATGAACATGACGGCCGCGGCCAGCAGATCCACATCACCGATGCGGGGCTCGAACTGCAGCAACGCATGTGGCCGGTTTATGGCGCGGCGATCGAGCGGCATGTGGGTTCGAAACTGGCGGGGGATGACGAGGCGGGAGATTTGGCGAGGTTGCTGGGAAGACTTTTGGTTTGAAGATAAACCCTTGGCCAAAGTTGCTGAGGGATGACACTGATGCTCGAAATCACTTTCTTCCAAACAAAATCAATATCTTATCAAAAACATAAGAATTTTTTCCTTACCACCCATCCCCGCCCTCCAAACCTGTGAGAGAATCGCTCCGTTCTTCCCTCGGCTACCCCGCATGGCGATGTGGGCGAGGCAGAACCGGTGCCTGGTATGGGGAAACGACGTAAGTCTCCATTCAAGGCGTCCGCGAGAAGGGGTCTCCCCCGGGTGCGGCCGAAAGGCTCGTCACGCGTGGCGTGCGTTGTATCGCACACAAGCCCGTCCTGCCCGGTCTGACAAGCCGGGATTGGGATGGGTGCAGACGACCGAGTTCGCGGATGAAATACACCGAACGGGGCACGTTTACGTGTCTTACCGGCTGTCGCAAGGCAGCCACTAAACTCGGCACGGAGACGTGCCCCGGCCGATCCTTCATGCCCAAGTGCAAGGGATCGGAGCCAGAATGCCTCAAACCACGGACGAAACTCGCCGCGTGAACGCGAACCCGCGCCTATTCCATCGCCGCCGCCGAACGAACTGCCTTAACCTTCGGGGGCTCGGCCGCATCGTGCAAGAGCACGAATGCAAAGCCCTTTTTCTTCAGCGCCAGAATGCCCTCGGCGACGCCCGCGCCGGCGGCATGGGTCGGCTGGTTGATATGCGCGATGATCACGTCGCCATCCCTTGCATTGGCGATACGATGCGCGGTGACCTTCGCGCCAAGCAGCGAGCCGCCGTCGCCGCTCAGCGAATAGCCGGCAATGCGGTAGCCCATCGCTTCGATCTGGGCGATGGCATCAGGCGAATATTTCGCCGTCGCGCCACGAAACCAGTGCGGCCTGGCCAGGCCAGCGGCCATCATCGCTGCCGTGCCGCCATCGACTTCGGAAAACACCGCCTCGGGCGACCCGGCGGCCTTGATGCCGTAGACGCTAATAGCCCGATCGATCGCCGGCACGTGGTCGCGGCCATGGTCCTCGAGCTCGAAGAGATCGGGATGCGCCTTGAACACGGCAAGCGTTTGCGGATTGCGCTTAAGCCAACGGGCGGTGACGAAGATGGTGGCGGCGATCCGGTTTTCCACCAGCACATCCAGAATGCGCTTGTCCGTTCCGCCGGTACAGGCATCCAGCGTCAGCGCCACGCGCGGCGTGAGCCCGTGCTTGCTCGCGAGATGCAGGCTCGGCTCGACAAGGCCGGCGTGACGGGGAGCTGCCTGCAATGGCATGGCGGCGAAGACAAGGATGAGGGATACGAATCGGAACATGAAGGCGCCATGGGAAGATTGCATTTCACCTTATGCGATCCGCCTTGCACTTTCGTTACGACCGATTGCCACAGTCAGTCCCCGGCAAGCACCCATGCCGATAATCCGCGCATTGTTTTGCGATCGGGAAAGACGATGACTGACGAAAGCTTCTGGCCTGTGCGGATCAAGGACGATGTCACCGTCTGCGTCTCGCCGACCATTCACCAGATGACCAGCTATGTGCTGCTCGAGCAGGAAGACTGGTTTGAGGACGAGATGGATTTCGTTCGCGCGCTGGTCACGCCTGACATGAACGCCTTCGACATCGGCGCCAATCACGGCGTCTATGGCCTGACCATCGCCAGGCGTCTCGCGACAGGCCGTGTCTGGGCCTTCGAGCCGACGATTGCGCCGGGCGCCATGCTGTCGAAAAGCGTCACATTGAACGGGCTCGCCGATCGCATCACCTGGGTGCATGCCGGCCTTTCCGATCGTGATGGCGAGGCCGATATCGGCATTTCAGGCGACAGCGAAACCAATTCCCTGCAAGGCGCCGGTGGCCGAACCGAGCGCATCACGCTCCATTCGCTCGATGCATTCGTGGCCCGCGAAAGCATCGAAGCCGAGATCGATTTCGTCAAACTCGATGCCGAGGGCGAGGAGATCCGCATCCTCGCCGGCGGCCGCGATTTCTTCACCCGCCAGTCGCCGCTCATCATGTTCGAACTGCGCCACGGCAACCAGGTCAATCACGGCCTGATCGAAATGGTCCGCTCATCCGGCTACGACATCTACCGCCTGCTGCCTGGCCTCGATATTCTTGTCGAATATTCGCCACTGTTCCAGGATGGCTTCCTGCTCAATCTCTTCGCCTGCAAGCCGGATCGCGCGGCGAAACTGGCGGCGCGCGGACTGCTCGCAACCCGCGAAGACATCGCGGCACATACCAGCGAACCGCCGGCGGCATCCTGGCAGGAACGGCTCTTCACCATGCCCTTCGCAGCACCACATGCCGATGCCTGGCAAGCGCATGCGGCCCGCCTCGATCCGGATTACGACCTCGCGCTTTCCGCCTGCCTCACCGCGCAGGACCGGTCGCTGCCGCCCGCGGCCCGCGTGGCTCTTGCGCGGGAGGCATTGGCGCGGGTCACGGATATCGCCGATTCCGGCAAGGGCGATATCGCGCTCTGGCTGCTCAGGCTGAACCTCACCCACCTCCTGGGCGAGCGGACGCTCAGCCTCGGCATCGCCCAGAAGCTCGCAGGCCTGCCCGAAGCAACCTTTGCGACACTCAAACCACCTTACTTGCCGCCGGCAGCCCGCTTCTACCACCGCGCCGCCTGTGCCACCCATGCAGGCGTCATGGTCGCGATCCAGGAGTTCATTCAATACCGGCAGGGCTTTTCCAGCTATTTCTCCAACGCGCCGCTCAACGACCTCGCCGCCCTTTCCGCCCGGCCCGATCATGCTCTCGAAATCGACCGCCGGCTCGTCCTCTCGGCCCGCCGTCGCGGCATGCCGGTCAACATTCCCGATAGCCATGACCTCTTCCGCGCCGAGCATTCCGCCAACAGTGCAATTTGGCGCGGAATTACTAGATGAATCGCAAGTCTATTCGTCTTTCGTCGCAAATTCCGATAGCAAACGACGGATTTTACCATCCATTAACCAAAACATTTGAGGATCAGCTAATTCAACTCCTACTCCGGATCGACCATGCTACAAGCCGTGCAACACGCAGATCGCGATGACCTCGCCGCCAAGTTGGGCGACACGGCGGACCTTCACGCGATCGTTCGTGATCTCGCGCATGAAGCGGCCTCGCTCGGAATCGACCTCGTCGATATATCGGGTGCCATCACCGATGTTGCCGCAGTCTCCGGCCGCCATCAGACGCTGTTCGGCAATGTCGTTGCCGCAGCCGGCGCGATTGCATCCGGCACTGGCGACGTCGCCGAGACGCTGAGCCGCACCGATGCCAGCGCCGCGGAGGCGCGAGCCGTGCTGGCGAAATCCTCATCGGAACTCACGCTCTCGATATCCGACATCAAGTCGCTCGCCGAGACCAGTGGCATGATGAGCGGCGAGATCGAAACCTTCTCCGGCGCGCTGACCGATGTCGACAAGTTCGCTGCCGAGATCGCGCAGATCGCCCGGCAGACCAACCTGCTCGCACTCAACGCGGCCATCGAGGCGGCCCGTGCCGGTGAAGCGGGCAAGGGCTTTGCCGTCGTCGCCACCGAAATCCGCGCGCTGTCGCTCCAGACCTCGCAGACCACCGCCAGCATCCAGGGCGTCCTGAATGGCCTGAAGGCCAGGATCCTGTCGCTCAACGAAGCCGGTTCCAAGGCGATGACGTCCGCAGCCAGTGTCGAGAAGAGCTCGGGCTCGGTCAAGCAGAGCTTCGAGACGCTCGAAGGCGTCATGCTCGGCATTCTCGACTCTTCCTCGTCGGTGGCCGAGATCGCCGGCCGCATCGACAAGCAATGCGCCGATTTCGTCGGCACCCTGACGGAAGTCTCTGCCGACATCGTGAAATCAGGCGAAATGCTGCAGGGCGCCGCGGGGCGCACCGGCAAGGTCGTCTCGCTCTCGGAACGGCTCATCCAGATCACCGCCAGTGCCGGTGTCGAAACCGAGGACACGCCGTGGATCATCCAGGCCCAGGACGTCGCCGGCGCGATTTCCGCGGCATTCGAGCATGCGGTCGCCCAAGGACGCATCCGGCTCGATGACCTATTCGACCGCAATTACCGGCCGATTGCGGGCAGCGATCCGGTGCAGTCCGTGACCCGCTTCACGGAACTCACCGATGCGCTGCTGCCCGGCCTGCAGGAACCGGTGCTGAAACTGTCTGACCGAATCGCGTTCTGTGCGGCCGTCGACGACAACGGCTACCTGCCGACCCATAACGCCAAGTTCTCGGCCCCCCAGAGGCCGGGCGACACCGTGTGGAACACCGCCAATTGCCGCAACCGCCGCATCTTCAACGATCGCGTGGGGCTCGCGGCGGGCCGTTCGGTCGAACCCTTTCTGGTGCAGACCTACCGCCGCGACATGGGCGGCGGCAACTTCGTGATGATGAAGGACATCTCCGCCCCGATCACGGTGCGCGGCCGTCACTGGGGCGGCTTGCGGCTCGCCGTCAAGATCTGACGCCAAAGAGCGGGCCGGCACTTGGCTCTTGCCGTGAACCGCACTACATCTCCGTCGTGATTTGACCCGGAGTAGACGACTTGCCATTTTCCAAATCCCTGCCGACCCCGCCCCTCGCCCTCAAAAAGCCCGTTACCGATATCCGCCACGGCATTGCCCGCACGGACGATTACGCCTGGCTGAGGGCCGACAACTGGCAGGCGATGTTCAAGGATCCGTCTATTCTCGATCCCGAAATCCGCAAGCATCTGGAGGCGGAGAACACCTACCAGGACGCGGCGATGGCGGATACCGAGGAACTGCGCAAGACGCTGTTTGCCGAAATGAAGGGCCGCATCAAGGAGGACGATTCCTCCGTGCCGATGAAGGATGGCCCCTTTGCCTATGGCACGCTCTACGTCACCGGCGGCGAGCAGGCGCATTATTTCCGCACCCGCCGCGAGGGCGATGGCCTAAAGGAAGTGCTGCTGAACGGCGACCGCGAGGCCGAGGGCAAGGATTACTGCCGCATATCGGGCATCAATCACGCCCCCCAGCACGACAAGGGCATCTGGGGCTATGACGACAAGGGTTCGGAATATTTCACCCTGAAGATCCGCGATTTCGCATCGGGCAAGGATCTCGGCGATGTGGTCGAGAATACCGGCGGCGGCGGCGCCTGGGCGCCGGATGGCCAGAGCTTCTTCTATTCGATGCTCGACGAGAACCATCGCCCCTCGAAGATCTTCCACCACATGCTCGGCACGCCGCAATCCGAAGACCGATTGGTGTTCGAGGAAGAGGACCCGGGCTTCTTCATGGGCGTCGGCGGGTCGCTGCTCGACGATTACGTCTTCATCGACATCCACGATCACGAGACATCGGAGAACTGGATCATCCCGGCGAATAGTCCCGGCGCCGAGCCGAAGCTTGTCGCAGAGCGCGAAACAGGCATCGAATACGAATTGGCATCCGGCGGCGATGTCTTCTACATCCTGACCAATGACGGCGACGCCAAGGATTTCAAGATCATGCAGGCGCCTGTTGAATCTCCAGGTAAGGAGAACTGGACGGAGGTCGTGCCCCACCGGCCCGGCACGCTTATCCTGTCCCATGGCGCATTTGCCGGCCATCTCGTCTGGATGGAGCGCCATGAGGGCCTGCCACGCATCCAGATCCGCGACCGCGAGACCGGCGAGGATCACGCCATCGACTTCGACGAGGAAGCCTATTCGCTCGGGCTCGGCGGCGCGCTGGAATATGACACGGACCGGATCCGTTTTTCCTATTCCTCGATGACGACGCCGACCCAGCTCTACGACTACAACATGCGGACCCGCCAGCGCGTGCTGCTGAAGACGCAGGAAGTCCCCTCCGGCCACACGATCGAGGATTACGAGACGCGCCGCGTCTTCGCCACCGCGCCCGATGGCGAGAAAGTGCCGGTATCGCTGCTCTACCGGAAAGATACGCGCCTTGATGGCACGGCACCCTGCCTGCTCTACGGCTATGGCGCCTACGGCATATCGATCCCGGCATCCTTCTCGACCAATGCGCTGTCGCTGGTCGATCGCGGCTTTGTCTACGCCATCGCCCATGTCAGGGGCGGCAAGGACAAGGGTTTTGCCTGGTACGAGAACGGCAAGATGGCCCACAAGACCAACACGTTCACCGATTTCATCGCCGCTGCCGACCATCTGGTCGCCGAGAAATTCACTGCATACGACCGCATCGTCGCCGAAGGCGGCTCGGCCGGCGGCATGCTGATGGGTGCGATCGCCAACATGGCGCCCGAGAAGTTCGGCGGCATCATCGCGGCGGTGCCCTTCGTCGATGTCCTCAACACCATGCTCGACGACACCTTGCCGCTCACCCCGCCCGAATGGCCGGAATGGGGCAACCCGATCGAGTCCAAGGAGGACTACCGCAACATCGCGTCCTATTCGCCCTACGACAATGTCGATGCGAAATCCTACCCGCCGATCCTCGTGCTTTCAGGCCTGACCGATCCGCGCGTCACCTATTGGGAACCGACAAAATGGGTGGCGAAGCTGCGCCAATATTCCACAAGCGAGAGCCCGATCCTCCTCAAGACCAATATGGGTGCCGGCCATGGCGGCGCGTCCGGCCGTTTCCAGCGCCTTGAGGAAATCGCCTACGAATACGCTTTCGCACTGAAGGTCTTCGAAAACTAAAATTGCGACATTCCGTGCCAAAATGACAAGGGAGTTCGATAGCTGATGTATTTTTTCGGGAAAGGTTTGATATGCAAAAGTAATATAAATGTCCCGTTAACCTTGTTTTACTGCCTCCCAGACGAGAATGCCCAATTTTTGATCAAAACCACGCCATGAATGCTGCAGCTTTACCGGCCGTTATCCTTTTTGGCTCCTAATCCCGCAATCGGGAAAAGGAGCCAGCCATGATAGCTTGCACTAAAAACGTCATCAGAAACATATTTGGGAATACCTGCCGCCGGTTCATGACGGATCGCGCCGGAAACCTCGCATTGTCCTTCGCGATCGTCAGCGTGCCATTGCTGGCTGCGATCGGTGCTGCCATTGACTATACGCAGTTGGTGAATTCCCAGCGCCACCTTCAGGATGCCATCGATGGCGCTGCCGTTTCGGCGGCCGCGTCGCTCGTTGCCGGAAAGCATACGGAAGCAACCGTCAAGGACTATGCGATCAACTTCGTGCTCGCACAATTGAGCTCGTCACTTTCCTCGACAGAGTCCACCCAGCTCAAGAGTGCCCTTGGGGTCAACATCACCACCACCGGCAGCGGCACGGCAAAAACCTACTCCATCAAAGTCACGGGTAGTTACAACGTAAAGCTCAGCCCCTTCGCCCAGTTCGTCGGCTACACGACGATGCCCGTCGGTGGCGTGAGTGTTACGCAGAGCCAGGCGACGTCCAAGAACGCGATTTCGATGTACGTGGTGCTCGATAGGTCGGGCTCCATGTCGTGGGTGACGGACACCAAGAGTTCGCTCAGCAACAAGTGCCAGAACTATTTTGACCTCGACGATTGGGCGCAATATCCCTATATCAAGAGCACAAACCCTTGCTTTATCAACAAGATGGGTGCGGTCAAGACGGCTGCAGCGGCTCTGTTTGATCAACTCGACATTGAAGAGGAAAAGGACACTTCAGACACCATCGTCCGTCTTGGTGGCGTGTCGTTCAACGACTACACGCAATCGCAGCAGGCTATTGACTGGGGCTCCACGAAGATCCGTACCTACGTGACCGCGTTGCCTGCTTATCCGGACGGCGGCACTGATATGACCGGAGGCATGAAGCGGGCCTATGACTCTCTGGTTGCCACTTCAGAAATCACGGCCCACACCGCCAAAGGCAATCCAACTTTCTCCAAATTCATTGTTCTGATGAGTGATGGAGAAAACACCGGCTCCAGCGGCACGCACAAACCGGCGCTTGATGTCATCACGCTGACCCATTGTACGAATGCAAAGCTTGCCGGTATCACAATCTATACGGTCGCCTTCATGGCGCCGACCAATGGCGAGACTCTGTTGAAAGCGTGTGCCAGTGCCACCGGCAACTACTACGCCGCCAATGACATGCCAACCCTGGTCAAGGCGTTCGCCGAAATTGGCAACAAGGCTACCAAGGCGGCAACGCGCATTACGAATTGACCGTCGCAAGCCACTCACCGGGCGCTCTTGTGCCCGGGGATCGCCTTGAGATAGGCCGCGATGGCTTCGCGGTCCGCGTCCGGCAGCTTGGCTATGTTCTTCTGAACCTCGGCCATGCTGCCGCCGACGAAATCGAAATCGGGCGTGTTGCCGTCCTTCAGATACGTCACGATATCGGCCTCGCTCCATGATGCGATCGAACCCTCCGGTGTGATGTTGGGAATGCGCCCCTTTCCCTCGGGATTGGGCGCACCCGCCAGCCACATGTCAGACTGAAATCCACCGATCGGGTCGCGCGGCGTGTGACATTCGCCGCAATGGCCGGGACCTTCGACGATATATTGCCCGCGCTTGACCTTGTCGTCGGCGTTCGCAAGCGCCACGCGCGGCGCCTCGTTGAGATAGAGGAACTTCCAGCCACCGAGCGACAGCCTGATATTGAAGGGAAAACCGAGCTCGTGCGGGGCAGCCACGTTGCCGCTCTTCTGCAGCGTCTTGATGTAGGCAAAGAGGTCGCCCACATCCTTCGCAGTCATCCTACTATAAGAGCCGTAGGGCAGCGACGGATAGAGATGCTCGCCATCGGGACCGACGCCACGCGTGATCGCATTGCCGAACTGGGCGAGCGTCCAGGCGCCGATGCCGGCCTTCTCATCCGGCGAGATATTGGGAACATGGAACGTGCCGAATGGGCTCTTGAGCGCGAGGCCGCCCGCCAGCACCAAAGCCTGGTCGCCCTCGGCCTTCGGCGCCTTGTGACAGCTGACACAACCGCCCATGGAGAAGACGAGTTCGCCGTTCTTGACGTCGGGGGTGCCGGCTGACGCCCAGAAATCGTCCGGATGCGGCTGTGGCCGGGTGATCCAGAGAAAGGCACCGGCACCAACTGCGCCGAGAAGCACCAGAGCTCCGAGGGTCTTGACGATCTTTCCTGCCATGTCGCGCCCTCCAGTTCTAACAATGGGTACTCTGGCAGGACTTCGCCGGCCCGAATAGCCCATCTATGGAACGGCCGCCATATTCCTTTCCAAGGGAACTACGACGGCCGGATATGTGGATGCATCAGAACGTGCGGTCAGCCCTTCTTGATGCGGTACACCTCATGGCAACCACCGCAATTCTTGCCGAGCGTGCCCATGGCCGCACCGACAGCCGCCTTGTCGGCTGGAAGCTGGGCAAGAAGTGCGTCCGCGTCGGCCGCAAGCTTAGCCGCCTGGGCCTCGAAGTCCGCCTTGTTTTCCCAGATCTTCGGGCTGGCTTCTTCGCTGTCCTTCTCGGAACCATCAGGGAAATAGGTTGGAAAGACCGTGATCGCTTCCTTGATCGACATCAGCGAGGTCTTGACCACCTCAGCGTCGTAGTCCTTCTCGCCCTTGGCGATCGCGGCCAGCGCGCCCATGGCGCCGCCATTCTTCTTCATGGCGGCTTCCCGGTTGTCAGCCTGGTTTTCGGCGGAGACGACCGCAGTCGCCCCGATAAGACAGAGTGCGGCTACCGCCAGAATACGTTTGATCATCGTCCTTGTTCTCCCATTTGCAAGGTGCCCGCCAAAAGCCCGGGCCGAGTTTCCTGAACGTTGGCACCATCACACAGAGGTAGAGAAATGAAAATAACAATTCGGTGATCGGCATTTAGACGGAAATCCGGAATCATTTTCGTAATTTCGGCAGGGCTGCAAATGCCGTGAGCATACGCAGCCTCCGAATCATTGTTTACAATATCCGAACAGACCGTTCATTGTTTCAGGCATGGGAGGACTGCATCCAGCCCTGCCAGCCGGTGAAGAGCGCCGCCAGGATGATCAGCAGTCCCGCGACTCGGCCGGTCCAGATCGTCGCGCCTGCATTGCCGGTCAGAAAAGTTCGGGCGCGGCCGGCGCCGAGCGCTGCGGCGCCGTAAATCAGGAACTGCATGATGATGGTGAGCAGGCCCATGATCAGCGCCTGCTGCGGGATCGAGCCATATTGCGGCTTCATGAACTGCGGATAGACGGCGAGGATGAACAGCCAGGCCTTGGGATTGAGCATGCAGGTGAGAAATCCCCGCCAGAATGTCGTGAACAGCGACGGCGCAGTCGCACCCTCCACCGCATCGACAGTGATGGAACTACGGATCAGCCCGATGCCGACCCAGACCATATAGGCCGCACCCACCAGCACCATCGGCAGGAAGAACTGCGGGATCAGCACGGCCAGCACGGTGACGCCGAGCGTACCGGTGATCGTATGCACGATGCCGCCGAGCATGATGCCTGATATGGCGGCGAGCCCGGCGCGCGTGCCGCCCGCAAGCGCATTGGCGAGCACGAAGACCATATCCATGCCCGGCACGATGATGATGCCGAAAAGAAGGGTTGCGAAGATCCAGAGATTGTCGGAATATTCCATGTCAGTTGTCCGCTCCAGTCAGGGATGAGAAATTGCTTGCATCCCTTGTTTCCAAGGTGTTGGGGAGGCTTATAGAGAAACGCAATTGACACCATTGTGTCAGTAGTGATGGCAATCCGGTCAGAAAACGGCGGCATGGGAGAACCTTTTGCGCAAGGCATCACGCCTGTTCGAAATCATCCAGATCCTGCGTCTGGCGTCGCGACCGATCACCGCCGCCCAGATCGCTGAACGGCTGGAAGTCACGCCGCGCTCGATCTATCGCGATATCGTCGCGCTGCAGGCGATGCGGGTGCCGATCGAGGGCGGGCGGGGCATCGGCTACATCCTGAGGCCCGGCTTCGACCTGCCGCCGCTGATGTTTTCGATCGAGGAGACCGAAGCAATCGTGTTGGCGCTCGCGCTCCTGCAGCGCACGGGAGACAGTGCGCTGAGGAAGGCGGCGGAGACCGTCACCGACAAGATCGCCGGTGCGATGCCGCCGCCGCTGAGACAAGTGCTGTCGACCGATGCGATCTATGCCTGGGGATCGGTGATGCCGGAGCCTGTTGGCGTCGACCTGGCCATGGTCCGCGCCTCCATTCGCGACGAGCAGAAGCTTCACATCACCTATACCGACGAGCAGAACCGCGCGACCGAGAGGACGGTGCGCCCGATCGCCCTGATCTACTATTCCGCCCATTCCGTGATGGTCGCCTGGTGCGAGCTGCGCAACGGCCTGCGCAACTTCCGCGCCGACCGTGTCACGCGCGGCACGGCGATCCGCGAGCATTTCACCGGCGAAGGCGACCGTTTGAGAAAACAATGGGTCGATGGCTGGGAGATCAATTCATCCAAGGGATGAACAACACGGAGAGGTTCCGCAAACCAGGGCCTTGCGGAACATGCGACCGGATCACTCCCATGCGAGGTCGAATGCCAGTTTCGCATTGGCGCTTGTCATATCGTAATGCGTCACCGCGCAACCCTTCTTCGCCCGCACCGGCGCCGCTCCCTCAAGTTCGAACTGGCGGTTTCCAAAATGCAGGCTGTAGCGTCCTCGGACATTATAGGCCGCAGCCTCACAGCCGCGCTTGAAGGTGAATGCCATGCCGTCTAGGACGATTCCAGACGTGTCGCCGCTTATGTCCCAGGGATCGCCGAGGAAGAGCACGGTGCCCGGCTTGACGGTCCGGGCAATCGACCGTTTCGGCTCGAGATAGACGATCATGCCCTTGTCGGGATTGACGAGCATCATCGAACCGTTGTGATCGAAGGGAATGCCATCGAACGTCTTGATGTCGACCACCTCCACGGGCCTCACACCGTTGTCGCGATCCGTGTTCCGCCGGGGCACGGCAGCGATTTCGGGTGCAGCAGCCGGCGCGTTGATCAGTTGCACTTGGCCGTTTGCGCCGCAGTGCTTCCAGAGGTGGTATGCCTTGCCATCATGACGCCAGACCGGAAGGCAGCCGCTATAGTCGTCCGCCGCGAGATCCGGCCAGGAACTGTCCGACCGCGGCAAGACCTTGAGACCGTCGGCGCGTTCAATGCGGGTGAGATGCCAGCCCCCCTTGCCGTCCGAAATCAGCAGATCGGCCTGGCGACCGTTCGGGCCCTGGCACCGGCTCAGGCTGTATATGACGCTATAGACGACGAGTTCCTCGACGCCGTCCTTGTTGAAATCCGTGACCTCGACCCGCTGCTTGAACTCCCCATCGGGATTGGAAGCACAGGAACGCAGCGCTTCGATATCCACATTGGCCGAGATGGCCTTGTCGATCTCGGTTTTGGTCCAGGCGGAGGCCGGCGAAATCGTGGCCGCGAGGAGAACGACCGCGGCGGCAAATGCAGCGCCTGCCGGAAAATAGTTGGATTTGAAAATCATGTGATGCCCCTTGTCAATGCGGGCGCATCTTTGCTCAAGCTTTTGAAAACGCGTTTAAATCGGTCGCAAGAATTTTAACGAAGAGAAAGAAGCGGCCGAAAGTCGCATCAATTCATCCAAAAAACGAGGAACAAACAAAAACTCCGCAAGACCAAGGCCTTGCGGAGTTGACGGGAATCAATTTCTGAAGCGTTTACTTGGTCGCGACTTCATACATTTCGAGCACGTAATCCCAGTTGATGAGATTGTCGACGAAGGCTTCGAGGTATTTCGGGCGCAGGTTGCGGTAATCGATATAGTAGGAATGTTCCCACACATCGACGCCGAGAATCGGCTTGGCGCCGTGGACCAGCGGGTTCTCGCCGTTCGGGGTCTTGGAGATGGCGAGCTTGCCGTCCTTCACCGAAAGCCATGCCCAGCCGGAGCCGAACTGCGTGGTGCCGGCCGCGACGAAATCGGCCTTGAACTTGTCATAGCCGCCGAGATCGGAATCGATCGCCTTGGCAAGCACGCCCGGCAGGCTGGTGCCGCCGCCGCCCTTTTTCATCCACTTCCAGAAATGGATGTGGTTGTAATGCTGGCCGGCATTGTTGAAGAGACCTGGATTCTTGCCGAAGGACTGGACCACGACCTCTTCGAGCGAGAGGTTACCCATGCCGGCTTCCTCGGCCAGCTTGTTACCGTTTGTCACATAGGCCTGATGATGCTTGTCATGATGGAATTCCAGGGTCTCCTTGGACATGAACGGAGAGAGAGCATCATAGTCGTAGGGAAGTGGCGGCAGTTCGAAAGCCATGTCGGTGTCTCCTTCTAGTGATTATCATCAGATTTGGATTGACTGGAACATAGGTTTGCGCGGGCTTCAAGGCAACGGGTTTAGGTGAATAAATTCCGCCACATCGCGTCTATAGACAGGATGAGAGCCATATGCGATTGGCCATACCGACCGAATTCCGATGAACTGGAGGATCGACCATGAGATCAGTTATCGTCTTGTTTGCAACAACCCTGGCCGGCATTTCCATTCCCACTTTCGCCCAGGCCTCGAGCCCCGATGCGTGGAAAGAATTCAATGCGCAGGTGGAGCAGAAATGCGCCGAGGCGACCGCCGACATGTTTCGCAAGCCGCAGGTCGCCGTGGATCCGGTCGGCAGCGAGAATTTCGGCCTGGCGATCGTCTTCGGCCGCTCCAAGGAAGTGAAGGGTCGTGCCGCGGTGGTCTGCGTCGTCAACAAGAAAACCGGCGTGGTCGAACTCGGCACCGAGATGAGCAACGACATCATTCGCGTCCGCAAGCCCAAGGACGACGATGACAAGGATGACAAGGCCGATGGCGGCCAGAGCGGCGCCGAATAAAGCTGGGCTGGCCCAACATTCCAGACGATTGTTAACCGCTGAGGATCGCAGCGGTCACGATGTGATAGCTGTTCGTGCACTGGCATGCATGTCATGACGCCCTATATCAGGCACACGAAACAACTCGCTGGATGACAATGAAAAAGATCGGTTTTCTCTCGTTCGGGCACTGGACGCCCTCTCCGCAATCCGGGACACGTTCGGCGGGCGACGCGCTGTTGCAATCCATCGACCTGGCGGTCGCCGCAGAAGAGCTGGGTGCCGATGGCGCCTATGTCCGGGTGCACCACTTCGCACGCCAGCTGTCGTCGCCATTTCCGCTGCTGGCGGCGATCGGCGCGAAGACCAGGAAGATCGAGATCGGCACTGCCGTGATCGACATGCGCTATGAGAACCCGCTCTATATGGCCGAGGATGCGGGTGCCGCCGATCTCATTGCTGGCGGACGCCTGCAACTCGGCATCTCCAGGGGTTCGCCCGAGCAGGTGATCGACGGCTGGAGCTATTTCGGCTACCAGCCGCCCGAGGGCCAGACCGATGCCGACATGGGCCGGCGCCACGCCGAAGTCCTGCTCGACGTGCTGCGCGGCGAAGGTTTCGGCAAGCCCAATCCACGGCCGATGTTTCCCAATCCGCCCGGCATGCTACGACTGGAGCCCTATTCCGAGGGCCTGCGCGAGCGCATCTGGTGGGGCGCCAGTTCCAATGCAACCGCCGTTTGGGCCGCGAAACTCGGCATGAACCTACAAAGCTCGACGCTGAAGAACGATGAAACCGGCGAGCCCTTCCACGTACAGCAGGCCGCCCAGATCCGCGCCTATCGCGCCGCCTGGAAAGAAGCCGGCCACACCCGTGAGCCCCGCGTCTCCGTCAGCCGCAGCATCTTCGCGCTGGTGAACGACATGGATCGCGCCTATTTCGGCCAGGGCCGGAAGGAAGAAGATCAGATCGGCTTCATCGATCCCCAAACCCGCGCCATCTTCGGCCGCAGCTACGCCGCCGAGCCCGACGCCCTGATCGAGGAACTGAAGAAGGACGAGGCCATCGCCGAGGCCGACACGCTGCTGCTGACCGTGCCGAATCAGTTGGGCGTGGATTACAACGCCCATGTGATCGAGGCGATATTGAAGCACGTCGCGCCGGGGATGGGGTGGCGGTAAAGGAGGCCGTCAGCAGCTATTGATATAAGTAGCACTGAGTGCTATGTTTTGTCATGAGAACTTTCAAGACGTCGTGGTTTTCAAAAGGGCCAGGAAAGCTGGGATCAGCGATACCGAGCTTCTGGCCGCGATCCGGCAAGTGGCGCTTGGACAGGCAGACGATCTTGGCGGCGGTGTTTTCAAGAAGCGGCTGAAGAACAATGAACATCGCTCGACAATATTGGCCAAGAGCGGTGATTTCTGGGTATTCGCTTACTTATTCGCCAAGAAGGACCGCGCGAACATAACGAGTGAAGAGTTGTATGCCTTTCGCAAACTTGCGGGCCTTTACCGCGACAAAACAGAGTCAGCAATCGGCAAGGAGATCGAGAGCGGCGCACTCGAGGAGATCAGTGATGACGACAAGTCCTAGATTCAAATCCGATGCCTTCGAGGCAATCCATAGTGCCGTGGCCGATATGGCCAAAGCCGGGACGATCTCCAAAGTCACTTTGCGCGAATTCGACGATAGGTGCCTGGACCAAGATATCTCGTTTGCACCCGAAGAGATCAAACGGTTGAGGGAGCAGAGTCACTTGAGCCAGCCGGTCTTCGCCCGCTATCTCAACACCAGCGAGTCAACTATCCAGAAATGGGAAAGCGGCGCCAAGAGACCCTCCGGCACCGCGTTGAAGCTGCTGTCTGTCGTCGAGAAGCATGGGATTGCTGTCTTGGCCTGAAACAAGGCAGCAATCTCCACACCAATCAAATAAACTGCCCCAGCCCCGGAATGCTCGCCACAACCTGATCGACAGTCTCATCGCCGGCATATTGCTTGGCCACAGCGATCGTCTGCCTGGCGAGTGCGGTGATTTCGTCCATGCCGAGGCCTGCGCCCATCAGTTTCTGGCCGAGGCCCATGATGCCGCCGCCGGCGAGGCCGCTCATGAAGCCGCCGCCGCCATCGCCGGCATGTTCTGAGATCAGTTCGGCGGCACCCGGGATTGCGGCGATCATTTTCTGCACAGCCGCGTCATCGCCTTCCTTTTCGAGAAAGCCGAGCATCATGCCGAGCGCCTTTTCGGCAAGTTCCGGGTCGATGCCCGTGGCGTCGGCGATCTGGTTGACGATGTCACTCATATGGGTCTCCATCCGTTTGTCCCATTTGGGTAGAGAATGTGCCGAGGGTTGGCAACCCGAACCTTCCAAGCTCCTGAAAAAATTGCGGCACATGCGAGCGTGACCATGGTTGTCGCGCGGATATCCGCACCCTATAAGTCAAGGGTCGCATTCAATGAGGCCCGAGCCGGCGAGGCTGGGGTACGGGAGACATGAGCATGCTGGAACAGGGCAAGATCTATATCGGCACCAGCCGCAAGCCGGACGACTCGATCAACAAGCCGGAATATCTTGAGCTGAAATACGGCAACCGCCACGGCCTGGTGACCGGCGCCACCGGCACCGGCAAGACGGTAACGCTGCAGATCCTGGCCGAAGGGTTTTCCAATGCCGGCGTGCCTGTGTTCTGCGCCGACGTGAAGGGCGATCTCTCCGGCATCGCGGCGATGGGCGAGTTCAAGGATTTCCTTGACAAGCGCGCCAAGGATATCGGGTTTACCGATTACGAATTCCAGGAATTCCCGGTGATCTTCTGGGACCTGTTCGGTGAAAAGGGCCATCGGGTCCGCACGACGCTGACCGAGATGGGGCCGCTGCTTCTCTCGCGCCTGATCAATGCCTCGGACGCGCAGGAGGGCGTCATCAACATCGCCTTCAAGATCGCCGACGAAGGCGGCCTGCCGCTGCTCGACCTCAAGGATTTCCAGGCGCTGCTCAACTATATGGGCGAGAATGCCACCGAATTCTCCAACAAGTTCGGTTTCATTTCCAAGGCCTCGGTGGGTTCGATCCAGCGCGAGCTGCTGATCCTCGAGCAGCAAGGCGCGACGAAGTTCTTCTCGGAGCCAGCGCTCAAGATCACCGACATCATGCGCACCACCAATGACGGTCGCGGCGCGATCTCAGTACTGGCAGCCGACAAGCTGATGATGAACCCGCGGCTTTACGCGACCTTCCTGCTCTGGCTGCTATCCGAACTTTTCGAAGAACTGCCCGAGGTCGGCGATCCCGACAAGCCGAAGCTGGTCTTCTTCTTCGACGAGGCGCATCTGCTCTTCAACGACGCGCCGCGCGTGCTGGTCGAGCGCGTCGAGCAGGTGGTGCGGCTCATCCGTTCCAAGGGCGTCGGCGTCTATTTCGTCACCCAGAACCCGATGGACGTGCCGCCGACCGTGCTCTCCCAGCTTGGCAATCGCGTCCAGCATGCGCTGCGCGCCTATACGCCGAACGAGCAGAAGGCGGTGAAGACCGCCGCCGACACGTTCCGGCCCAATCCGGATTTCGATTGCGCCGAGGTCATCACCAATCTCGGCACCGGCGAGGCGCTTGTCTCGACCATCGAGGCCAAGGGGGCGCCCTCGATCGTCGAACGCACGCTCGTCCGCCCGCCCTCGTCGCGCCTTGGTCCGATCACCGATGCCGAGCGCCGGCAGGTCATGTCGGTGAGCCCGGTCAAGGGTCTCTATGACGAGGATTTCGACCGCGAATCCGCCTTCGAGATCCTGACCAGGAAGGCCGAGCAGGCAGCGCAGCAACAGCAGCAGAGCCAGGCGCCCGCACCACAGGAGCAACAGACGACGACCGGCACGATCGGCGGCTGGACGCTGCCGGGCTTCGGCACCGATGATACGCCGCAGCCCGAGGTCAAGCAGCAGAAACGCTCGGGCTACCAGCGCGAAACGGTGGTGGAAGCGGCAATGAAATCGGCCGCCCGCTCGGTGGCTACGGCCGTGGGTGCGGCAATCGTGCGCGGCATTCTCGGCAGCCTGACCGGCCGCCGACGCTGACATACGGGCGTTGCGCGAAAGCGCGCTCGGTGATAGAAATCCGACACGAAAGGAGGGCTGCGTAATGAATGTTTACATCAGGCACCATCGCCAGCGTGGCCCCGTCCAGGCCCTGCAAATGCGTTTGCAGGGCTGACCGGAAAGCATCTCTGGTCTGCCCCTAGTGGCTGCGGCTCGACATGAGCCGTCATGTTTTCCTCGAGCTTTGCATTGCGCGTGAAACGCGGCGGCGCGCTCGACAGTCCAGAGACCTCATATGACACTGATCAACATCCGCAATCTCGGCATCACGCTTGGCATGCCTCTTTTCTCGAATTTGAACCTGACGATCAATGCTGGCGACCGGCTCGGCATCGTTGCCGCCAACGGCCGTGGAAAATCCACGCTGCTGCGCGCCATATCAGGTCTGGCCGAACCGACGACAGGCGATATCACCCGGGCGCGAGGCCTGACGCTTGGCTTCGTCGAGCAGAACATGCCGGAAAAGCTGCTCGCAGAGCCGTTCTACCGGGCCGTCCAGCTTGCGCTTCCGCCAGACCAGGCCGAACATGAAAGCTGGCGCGTCGATATCGTGCTCGATCAGCTCGGAGTGACGGAGGAACTGCGCCAGAGACCTTTGTCTCAACTGAGCGGCGGCTGGCAACGCCTGGCATTGCTGGCGCGGGTCGTCGTTACCGAGCCGGATGTATTGCTGCTCGACGAGCCAACCAACCATCTCGACCTCGCCAAGATCGCCCAGGTCGAGAATTGGCTCACAGCACTACCGCGCGACATGCCGGTGATGATCGCAAGCCACGATCGCGCCTTTCTCGACGCGGTGACCAATCGCACGCTTTTTCTGCGCGCGGAAAAATCGCCGGTCTTCGCCCTGCCCTATAGCCGCGCCCGCGCAGCCCTCGATGAGGCCGATGCAGCGGACGAGAGGCGCTTCCAGAAGGAAATGAAGACAGCCGAGCGACTGCGCCAGCAGGCAGCGAAGCTCAGCAATATCGGCATCAATTCCGGCAGCGACCTGCTGGTGGTCAAGACCAAGCAGCTCAAGGAGCGCGCCGAAAGGCTGGAAGTGCAGGCCAAGCCTGCCCACAAGGAGCGGTCGGCCGGCGCGATCCGGCTTGCCAATCGCGGCACCCATGCCAGGGTACTGGTGTCGTTCGAGGATACCGATGTGACCACGCCGGATGGAACAATGCTGTTCCGGACGGGCAAGCAGGCGATCTGCCAGGGAGACCGCATCGTGCTTCTCGCGCCGAATGGCGCCGGCAAGACGCGGCTCGTGGCCATGCTGAAAGCGGCGATCGAGGCTCCGGACCGGGCGGCGCAGGCGATCAAGGTGACGCCGTCGGTGGTGCTTGGCTATGGCGACCAGGCGCTGGCCGATCTCGATGACGCGGTGACGCCCTTTGCCGTGCTGAGCCATCGTTTTGAGCTCGGCGACCAGCGGGCGCGCACACTGCTCGCCGGCGCCGGCATCAATCTCGACATGCAAAGCAAGGCGATCCGCAGCCTGTCGGGCGGCCAGAAGGCGCGGCTCGGGATGCTGGTGCTCAGGCTGACCAACCCGAACTTCTACCTGCTCGACGAACCGACCAATCATCTGGATATCGAGGGCCAGGAGGCGCTGGAGGATGAGTTGCTGGAAAGCGAGGCAAGCTGCGTCCTCGTCTCGCATGACCGCAGCTTCATCCGCACGGTCGGCAACCGCTTCTGGCGGATCGAGAGGAAGAAGCTAGTCGAAGTCGATGATCCGGAGGCGTTCTTTGCCGCGCAAGCAACGGAGGTTTAAATTGGAATCGATCCGGCGGCACGTTGATAACGGCCGCCGGTATGCGGTTCAGGCCGGGATGATACCCATCGTTCCGGCGATCTGGTAAGTATCCGCGAATTGCAGATATTCGACGATCAGGCCGTTTTTAAAGGTGATTTTATCCATCATTTCGGCCGGCATCGTCTCACCGGTCTCTTTGTACGTGACGGTGCCTACCCTGTGCACAAACGCCGTATCGCCATCGACATGAATGCTAACATTGCGCAGACCGCTGAGGTCCCAGGCATTGATGAGCATCGTCGCCGCTGCCCTCACCTTTTCCGGCGTGTCATGGACGGCCGTAAGCCCGCCGAGCCTGTCCGTTCCAACAACGCGAAAAGTGCACGACTGATCCGTACAAGCCAAGGTCTGCTCGACGCTCTGCGTGTCCCGGGCTGCAAAAAGCCGTGACACCAGACCTTCTATTTCTTCTCTGCTGCTCATGATGCTCCCCCGTTGGTGAGGCACTTTGCGCGCATTGTTTTGGTGTTGCAACCGGAATCTTGAGCGTCATCACAGGCAGAACCAAGAACTCAAATGAATCCGGCGGCACGCAATAAACGGCCGCCGGACGTCCCCGCCCGCATTCAACGAATCAGATCATAGCGCCGGCGATCCAACTCCGCTTCACCCAAATGGGTTAGGCCGCTGCTGATGTTGTCGGCGCCAGGCTCACCTGGACTTCAGTGGAGGTGCGCATCGCGTGGCTGTAGGGGCAGACGATATGCGCCTTGGCGACCAGGTCTTCGGCCACGGCGCGCTCGACGCCGGGAATGTCGGCCGTCAACGAGACTTCGATACCAAAGCCGCCGCCGTCTTCACGCGGGCCGATACCGACATTGGCGGTGACGGTGGTCTCGGGGGAAAGCTTCACCTTGGCCTGGCCGGCGACGAATTTCAGCGCCCCGAGAAAGCAGGCCGAATAGCCGGCCGCGAACAGTTGCTCCGGGTTGGTTCCGGCTGCGCCGTCGCCGCCGAGTTCCTTCGGGGTGGTGAGCGTGATGGAAAGGTTGCCGTCGCTGGACTTCGAGGAGCCGGCGCGGCCGCCGGTGGAGGTTGCGCTGGTGCGATAGAGGATAGGCATTGGAGGTCTCCTTTGGTGTTGATGGCATTTATATTGCACACAATTATATTTCGCACAATACTATTTTACAAATTTTTTCTCCGGGCTATAATGCGCTTCAGGATTTCAGGGATAAGACGATGAACACGAACGCGCTTGCGCTCGACAACCAGCTCTGTTTCGCCATCTATTCGGCGTCGCATGCCTTCACCAAGGTCTACAAGCCGCTGCTCGCGGAACTCGACGTGACCTATCCGCAATATCTCGTGCTGCTCTTTCTCTGGGAAAAGCAGGAAGCGCGGGTGACGGATATCTGCGCGGCGCTCGGCCTCGACACCGGAACGCTCTCGCCACTGCTCAAGCGGCTGGAAAAGACCGGCTACATCAGGCGCGAGCGGAGCATGGAGGATGAACGCCAGGTGGTGGTGGTGCTGACTCCATCAGGGCAATCCAGGCGGAAGGTGGCCGAGGGCATTCTGCATGAGATCGGCAAGGCGATCGGCTGTTCATACGAGGAGGCTGCGGCTTTGACGGACAGCATCAAGGACCTGAAGCGGAAGTTGTCCGCCGCCACCTGATCATCGAACGATAATCCCGCTCATCGCACGATGATCTCAGCGCCGCTTTCGACCCTGTTATAGAGATCGATGACATCCTGATTAAACATTCGGATACAGCCGGACGAAACCTGCTTGCCGACCGATTTCCAGTCCGGCGTGCCGTGGACACGATAAAGCGTGTCCTGGCCATCTTGGAAGATATAAAGCGCGCGGGCGCCGAGCGGGTTGTTGATGCCGCCGACGAGCCCGCCGTAGGAGGCCGAGAACATCTTCATGTCAGGGCGATCGGCGACGTAGTTCTCGGATGGCGTCCAGCGCGGCCAGGTCTTCTTGAACTTGACGGTGCCCCTGCCCTTCCAGGCATAGCCCATCCGGCCGATGCCGACGCCGTAGCGGATGGCGCGATGGCCCTCGAGCACGAGGTAGAGATGGCGCGACTTCGTATCAACCACAACAGTACCCGGAACTTCGATACCGTTATAGGACACTTCACGCCTGAGATATTGCCCCGGCACATTCTCGGTCGAGATCGCCGGCAGCCAGTGCCCGGCATCGTCGATCTTGCCGTAGCGATCGTCCGATTTCGGAATCGTGTTGGTGGTGAAGGGATCGGGAACGGTCACGGTGGAGGGATCTGCCGTCGGGAATTCCACCTGGGTCGAGGTCGTGGTCTTCACCACGGCGGTTTCCTCAAACAGCACATATCGGCTCGTCTTGGCCGGACGATCCCAGACAGGCCGCGTCTGCTGTACGAAGCGGTCCGGATTGACCGTACTTGAATCGTAGATGTCGAGATCGTTGGCGCTATTGATGACGCATCCGGAAAGGAGCATGGACGCTGCGAGCAAGGATATCAGGCTGAGGGCAGTGCGCGTCTTCATGGCGGAAGTCCCGGTTTCATACCGTCTTCGTCATGGCACAAAGGTCTGGCGCGGAGCTTGCGGGTTAAAGAGAGGTTAACGAGGATATGTGCCAATCTGAAACAGAAATCGTGGCACGGCGCTTGCTACAAACTCGGTATGACCACGCACGCAATCACCAGACGCTCCCTGCTCGTAGGATTGATGGCCACTCCCTCGCTGGCCTATGCGTCACCAAAGGCGCTGTTCTCCCATGCCGACTTCCGTGGCGGGCTCGATGCCACGCAATTCGGCGTCCGGCCGGGCGACTTCGACAAGGGTGCCAAGGCCTTCAACCGGATGCTCAAGGAGGCCGCGAGCCGCAACCTTCCGGTCTTCCTGCCGCCGGGGCATTATCAGGTGAGCAATATCGAACTGCCTGAAAACGTTCAGATAATGGGCGTACCGGGCGCGACGCGGCTGATCTATTCCGGCGATGGTTCGTTCATCCGTTCGGTTGGCGCCAAGCGGGTCACGTTGTCCAACCTGGTGATCGATGGCGGCAATCGCTGGCTGGCGGATGACCAGCCGGGGCTGATGACGTTCCAGCAGACGGCCAAGCTCTCGATCGAAAACTGCGAGATCCTTGGCGCCCAGAAGTTCGCCATCTGGGCGGAGCGTTGTGCCGGGCGGATCAACGACAATGCGATTTCCGGCGCCGCCGAGAGCGCCGTCTACGCGGTGGAGTGCCGGGATTTCTCGATCCGGGATAACGAGGTCGCCGATTGCGGCAATGGCGGCATCTTGGTCCACCGCTGGGCCAAGGGCTTTGATGGTACGATGATCAGTGGCAACCGCATCTCGCAGATTCGGGCCAATGCCGGGGGTACTGGCGAATATGGCAATGGCATCAATGTCTACCGCGCCGATGGGGTGCAGATCGCCAACAACTACGTGACCGACTGCGCCTTCACGGCGATCCGTTCCAACGCCGGATCGAATGTGCAGATCACGTCCAACCAGTGCCTGAGATCGGGCGAGACGGCGATCTATTCGGAATTCGGCTTCGATGGCGCGATGATATCAAGCAATCTCATCGATGGTGCGGCAAACGGCATTCTTTCGGTCAATTTCAATGAAGGCGGCAGGCTGGCCGTCATCAACGGCAACATCATCCGCAACCTCAAGCTTACCGCGCCCTACGAGCAGGATGGCGCCTATTTCGGCATCGGCATCGAGGCGGAATCCGATGCGGTCGTTTCGGCCAACCTGATCGAGGACGCGCCGCGCTGGGGCATGCTGATCGGCTGGGGCCCGTATCTCCGCGACGTCAACGTGACCGGCAATGTCATCCGTAACGCGGCCGTCGGCATCGCCGCTTCGGTCGTCGAGGGCGCGGGCCAGGCGTCGATCCGGCAGAACATCTTCTCCGGCATTTCAGACGCGACGATCGCCGGTTATCGCTGGATCGACAAGGTCACCGGCGACCTTGCTCAGGCCGGGGCCGAGACCTTCGCCCATCTCGATATCGGCGACAACCGAATCTCGTAAACGTCGCGGCCAATCAACGGCGGGTCACGGCAAACATTTGTCGGGCGATCAGCCAGGCGATGGGCACCGCGACCACCGCACCGGCGACCGCAGCACCGGCGAGGCTCATCCTGTCGAAGATGTTCGCGGACAGCAACGCCGTCACGAACGCACCCGCAAGCGCGACGGAGACCAGCACATATATAACGACGGCAAGGCGAAACATCATATGCCTCCTCTTGAGATTACGGCAGAAGGATAAACCCCTGCCGTCGGTCCGCGTTGATCTGGAACAAACCCGTTTCCTGACGAATGTCACATCCGATCCGATGTAAGAACGATTGGCACTTGAACCGCCACTCTTCGCACGCCACCTTCAGGGAGGGCCATGAATTCCAAAGGAGTGGATGAATGATGATGAAATATCTGCTGGGCATGCTGAGCGCCGTGGTGCTCGCCGGCGCCGTTCAAGCCGCCGACCGGGTCGGTGAGGTCGGCGTCGATTGGACCGGCAACGATATCGTCATCGATGCGGTGCCAGACCCTGATGTGCAGGGCGTGACCTGCCACGTCACCTATTTCGAGCGCGGGGTGATCGACCGGCTCAGAAACGGCAACTGGTTCGAGGATCCGTCCAATTCCTCCATCGCCTGCCGCCAGACCGGGCCGATCACGATTGGCGATATCGACCTCGACCAGAGCGGCGAGGAAGTGTTTAAGGCAGGCCTTTCGCTGATCTGGAAGAGCCTCGTCGTCAACCGCATCTACGACAAGAAGAACGACACGCTGATCTACCTCATCCATTCCCGGGAAGTGGTGGATGGCTCGGCCAAGATGGCGATTTCCACCGTGCCGCTCTACAATCAGCAGGTCACCTGGACCGAGGGCAAGCCTGCCGCCGAATAAACGCACCAAACCCGGCCGCGACGTTGTCGCGGGCCGGGCGCTCCGGGAAGAGGTTGGCTGGCTTAAGCGGCCTGCTTGAGCTCGTCGGCGATGACGGTGTCGAGGTTGAGGAAGCAGACCATCGAACGCTCGAGCGCCACGATACCACGGCAGAAGGCGCGCTGGGTTTCCGGGATGATCTCCGGCGCCGGCTGCAGGTCCTCGTTCTTGATCGTCATCATGTCGGAGACCTGTTCGACCAGCAGGCCGACCAGCTTGCCGCCGATATCGGTGACGATGATCGCCGAGCGCTCCGACGGCTCGGTCATCTTCATGCCCAGCCGGCAAGCCATGTCGATGACGGGGATCACCGCGCCGCGCAGGTTGATGAGGCCCAGCACGTATGGCGGCGTGTGCGGCATCGGGGTCACCGGAGCCCAGCCCCGGATTTCGCGGATCGCCATGATGTCGATGCAGAACTCCTGGTCCCCGAGGTGAAAGGAGACAATCTCGAGCTGCGAGGCAGACTGCTTGATGTTCATACTCATTAGAATTCTTCCCAGTTGCTGGCATTGGTGCCGCGATCGCCCGCAGGTGTCCTAATCCTGAAGACTGTCAAATACGCGTTAAGGATTCGCTAAACTTGATTGCGAACTCTTGGAACACAGCCGTAAAATCCGCAAATCATGCGGGCTGCATCGTTGGGCGAAGGGCCTCGACCAAAAGCGCTTTGAAAATCTGGCTGGAACGGACTATTATCGCCGCCATGCAGACGCCTTCACCATCCACGCCTCCCCCTATTGCCGGCCTCGCGGTTGTGGCGTTGCTGGCAGCCGGACTTCTTGCAGCCATCGCAGGCTGGAGCATGTTCGGGACATCGATCCTCTTCACCTATGCAGAGAATGGCCTCGCCTGGTGTTTCTGACGCACGGATAATTTCCGGCGGATTGTCGCAGCCGCGCCTGCACACGCCATTTTGATCTTTCCAGCATTTGCCTGATATGCGGGCCGCATGTAAGAGGTCGATCCGACCGGTGAACCGAGACCCCTGAAATGAGAACTTTCCGCATCGTCATATCGATACTGGCCGTCATCATGGCGGCCCTGTTCTTCTGGCTATGGAATACCGTCGGCAATCAATCGACGCTGATCGCCGAGAAGCCTTGGGGCGTGCCCTTCGCCCTGACCAGGCAGGACGGCAAGACGATCACGGAAAAGGCCTTCCAAAGCGGCAAGCCGACCGCCCTGTTCTTCGGCTTCACCAACTGCCCCGAGATCTGCCCGACCACGGTCTATGAGCTGACCGGCTGGATGAAGGAAGTCGATCCCGACAAATCCAAGATGCAGGCTTATTTCATCTCAATCGATCCGAGGCGCGACACGCCTGAAGTGCTCAACACATATCTCTCCAACGCGACCGACCGGATCACCGGCATTTCGGGCGATCCCGCAAAAGTCGAGGCCATGGCGCGCGGCTTCAAGGTATCGTTCCAGAAGGTGCCCTCCGACGCTAAAAATCCCGACGGACCGGATTATACGATGAACCATTCCGCGTCCGTGTTTCTCCTCGATCGCGAAGGCCGCTTCGTCGGCACGATCGACTACAAGGAGAGCCCCGATGTCGCGGTCCAGAAGCTCAAAAACCTGATTGCGAGAGCCTCGTGAGTGAAATCCGCCTGTTTGTCTCGACCACCGAGCCTATCGCCGAACAGGTGATGAACGCATTGTCCGACCTTTTCGGCGAGGAGGACTATGCGATCGCCACGCAGGAGATCGATGAAGCCAAGGGCATCTGGGAAGCCTCGATCTACGGGACGGTGGAACAGGAGCCGGAAATTGCGGACCGTTTCGGGCAGTTGGTCGCAGAGTCATTCTCCTCACTGAAGGTCGATCGCGAGCTACTGCCGGATATCGATTGGATCGCCAAGTCGCTCGAAGGGCTGAAGCCCGTCCGCGCCGGCCGGTTCCTGGTCCATGGGAGCCACGATCGCGACAAGGTCCGCGTCAACGATATCGGCATATTGATCGAGGCGGGCCAGGCCTTCGGCACCGGCCATCACGGTACGACGGCCGGCTGCCTCGGCATGATCGGCGATGTACTGAAGTCACGGAGAGTGAGGAACGCACTTGACCTCGGGACAGGTTCCGGCGTTCTGGCGATCGCCACCCGGCTGATGTCGAAAATCCCAGTCGTCGCCACGGACATCGATCCCGTCGCCACGCGTGTCGCCACGCAAAACGCCCGCATCAACGGCGTGAGCGACGGCATCCATCTCGCCACCGCGCCGGGCTTCCACCACGCGATCTTCCGCGAGCACGGGCCTTTCGACCTCGTCATCGCCAACATACTGGCGCGTCCGCTGATGAAGCTGGCGCCCGATCTCGTGCGCCACCTTTCGGATAACGGCACGGTGATCCTGTCGGGCATTCTCGCCGAGCAGCGCTGGAAGGTGATCGCGGCCTATAACGGCGCGGGCCTCAAGCACCGCCGCACGACCTGGATGAACGGCTGGGTGACGATCGAGTTGGTTCGATAATCTCTTCTGTCGGGAAATAAAAAAGGCGGCGCCGGGAGGAGGATGGCGCCGCCTTTGATCAGCTAAGCTGACCGGTCCCGAAAGAGCTGGGAGGAGGAGTGCTCTTCAGGGACGATATCATGTTTCAGATCCCGACGGCTGGGAGGAGGAGTGCCGATCGTGACCTATGCGAAACATGAAACTATGTGGCTTCCGATCTCTCGTTCGCCGTTGATAGTCTAAATAGGTCAACTGACCTGACTTAACCAGCGGAATGTCCGCATGGGAGCTATGCGCCAAACGCATGATTTTACCAGTTGGTCAATTTCTCGCCATTCGACATAATAATTGGGCGGAAATCATGCAGGGGCGCCCGACCTGGTCC